>FWPU01005138.1_pt1 | contig 29052 bp, 29 predicted proteins | sample 2228361 | NCBI WGS metagenome assembly FWPU01 (sample SAMEA103939777, study PRJEB20133) | metagenome | reverse complement strand
TAATTATTAATAATTTATTATTCATAAAAAGAGAGGGGGAAATGAAAGAAGCAAAACAAAAATCTTACTCTTTTCAAAAGAAAAATTGGTTGTTAAATTTAAATCCTAATATTATTTATTGGTTTGCCACTATCTCGGCAGTGGTTTTTTTAATTTTAGGATATGTTTACAAAAGCCCTTATTTTTTAATTGGGGGGCTTTTACCAGCGGCGACTTATGAGTCAATTATGACCTGGGGAAGGTATACAAAATTTGCTTCAGTGGGGATTTTTATCCTCTTGGTGTTGACAATTTTGGCCATCATGGGAATTATCAAATTTGATGTCGCCCAATTTTTAGGAAGGGAAAAGTTTTGTTTTAAAGGATATCCGGTAATGCTGGGAGATATTAAGATCTTTGCTCTCCTTTTAATCGGTATCCTTTCTATTATTCTTTTCTTTTACCCAAGAGGCAAATATACCAAGTGGCTTTCGGTAATTATTCTGGTTACGGCCCCTTTAAAAAGTCAATAATATGAATGTTATTGAGGTTAAAAATTTAAAAAAGTATTTTGGAAAAACAAAAGCAGTAGATGATATTTCTTTTGAAGTCAAAAAAGGTGAGATTTTTGGCTTTTTGGGACCTAATGGGGCAGGCAAGACAACAACTATTCGTTGCCTGATGGATTTTTTAAGACCTACAAGCGGCCAGATTTTTATTTTGGGGCTGGATTCTTGCCAGGATTCGGTTGAGATTAAGAAAAAAGTGGGTTATTTGGCTGGTGATATTCGATTTTATGACAAATGGACGGGCTTAGAACATATTAAATTTGTGGAAAAGATAAAAGGTAAGTCCAAAATCCTTAGAACTCTTCTAAAAGAACTTGATTTTAATCCTAAATTAAAATTTAAACATTTATCTTCTGGTAATCGCCAGAAGCTAGGTCTAATTTTGGCCCTAATGAACGAGCCGGAAATTTTAATTATGGATGAGCCAACATTAGGATTAGATCCTTTGCTACAAAACAAAACTTATGAAATTTTAAAAATAATGAGAGATAGAGGGACCACTATTTTTATGTCTTCCCATAATTTGTCGGAGGTGGAAAAGGTTTGTGATAGAGTTGGGATTATCAAAGATGGAAAACTAGTTGGTATAGAAACTATTGAAGAATTAGGAGAGAAGAGATTACGGAGAGTCGAAATCCGGTTTGGTAATGATTATAGAACATCCGATTTCAAGATAGCGGGTGTTGAGAAAATAGAAGAGATTTCAGGAGGATTACTTTTAACTGTCAGGGGTAATATAGATCCCTTAATTAAAAAATTAGCAAACTATAAATTAGATGATTTGGAAATAAGTCATGCAACTTTAGAAGATGTGTTTTTGGGGTTTTACAATAGCGAGGGGAGTTAATATGTTTACTGTTTTTCTAAGGACAATCAAAGATAGAAGAAGATCACTTATTATTTATTGTTTAAGTGCTATTCTTTTCATTTGGATGTATGTAGCTCTTTTCCCTACTTTAGAGGGTTCTTTGGAAGCTCTCAAGTCTTATATTGAGTCTTTCCCTGAAGGAGTTTTAAGTGTTTTTGGTATTGATGCAGAAATCTTCACTACTTTTGAGGGTTATATAGGATCTGAACAATATACTTTTGTTTGGCCTATTATGATGATGCTTCTGATGATTTCTTTTTCAAGTTGGATGATAGCTGGCGAAATAGAGAGAGGAAGTATTGAAATTCTTCTTTCTCAGCCAATCTCTCGTGTTAAGATATTTTTTGCTAGATACCTAGCCGGTGTTTTCAATCTTTTAATTTTTGTTATTGCTTCTATTGCTCCTCTTTTTCCAATGGTAGCACTATATGATATTTCCATTAAATCAGAGAATTTTATAAAGCTTGGTATCTTAGGTTTTTTGCTTGGTTTAGCTATTTTTGGAACTTCTACCTTATTTTCAGTTATATTAAATGAGAGGGGGAAAGCTAATTTTATTCCTGCTGGAATATTAATTTTTATGTATGTATTAAATATTATAGCTGGACTCAAAGAAAGCCTAGAGAATTTAAGGTATCTTTCATTCTTTTATTATTTCAACCCCAATAAAATTTTGGTTTTTGGTGAAATTGACAAATATTCCTGGTGGGTATTTATAGGAACCTTTGTAATAACTACCATCCTGTCTGCAATTTGGTTTCAAAAAAGAGATATAGCAGTTTAAATTAATAGACTAAACTTCATTGATGTAATTATACTTGACTTGCTGGTAAAATTATATTAATATTAGGTTAAATTTGAAAATCGGCTGTTTTAGATAGGAGTATTAGTTAAAAAGGAGGATTCATATGTCATCGGCTAACTTTTTAGGTGTAGCTTGGTACTGGTGGCTTGTAGTTTTGATTGTCGTGGCGGTAGGTGTTTGGTATGTGGTCAAGAAGAAGTAGTTTGGAATGATTTCAGAAAAGACCCCGATATATATCGGGGTCTTTTCATTATTTTAGCCCATTGCTAAATTGAGGTATAATAAAACTAAATCAGGTTTAATAAAATTTTAATAAAATTAAGTTGTTGGGCTCATGCCTGAATTGCCAGAAGTTGAGACAACCAAAAAAGGATTAAAAAAAGAGATTGTGGGGGAGAAATTTATCAAGGTTGTTCCTTTATGGAGGGATATTATTAAAGATGTTCCCCTCTCCCAATTTAAAAAAGAAATTAGAGGTCAAAAAATTATAGATGTTAGGCGCCGGGCTAAGAATCTCTTAGTTTTTATAGAAAATAATAAAGTTTTAGTAATTCATTTTAAAATGACTGGTCATGCTTTAGTGGTGCCAGATAAAGATTACAAGTTGTCAAAGGAGGGAAAATGGATTGGTTTTCCCAAAACTCATCCCCTCTCTGATCCTCAAAATCAATTTATAAGGATTGTTTTTGAACTCTCGGGAGGCAAAAAACTTGCTATCTCTGATTTGAGGAAATTTGCCTCCATTAAGCTTTTAGATAAAGAAAACCTAGATCGGTTCTTATCTCAATATGGGCCAGAAGCTTTAGATATCGATTTTGGGGAATTTAAGGAAAGAATAAAATCAAAAAAAACCTCTATAAAGAAGAGTTTAATGGATCAGAGTATAATTGCAGGGGTGGGAAATATCTATTCTGATGAAGCTTTGTTTGAAGCTGGGATTAAGCCCCTAAGAAAAATCAGCACCTTAAAAGAGGAGGAATTGGCAAGATTATATCAAGCAATAAAGAAAGTGTTGAAAAAAGCTTTAGAACTTAGGGGCACCAGCACCTCAGATTATCGAGATATAAAAGGATTAAAGGGGAGCTATGATAAGGTAAGAAAGGTTTATAGGAGAGAAGGAGAAAAGTGCCCTAGGTGCGAAACTAAAATAAAACGCATCAAAATTGGCGGCCGATCGGCTCATTTCTGCCCTAGGTGTCAAAAATAAATATGAGTAGGAGATCACCATTTTGTATACTGTTTGCTGGACCTGCAGGATGTTCCAAAACTCCTGTAGCTTATTATCTTTCCTGGAATTTGAATTTACCTATTTTTAACAATGATGCCATTAGAACAGAGGTTAGAGAAGATACTTTATGTTCAGAGCTTAATGGTAAATTATATTTACAAAGAAAAAATAAGAGATTGGAAAAGATTCTTAGCTTGCAAGTAGATTTTATTTATGATGCTAGTATTGATAGAGATTGGTTAGAGATTAAAGAAAAATTAAAAAGGCATAATTATTATTGGTTTATTATAAGTTATAATCTCAGTAAGAAGTTTATTAAAGAAATGGCAAAGGCAAAAAAATATCAGGCGAGTAAGGAATTGACCGATAAATGGTACAATGATCATCAAAAATTCTTGCTTAATCATGGAGAAGAGGTAGATTTTGTAATTAGTGACCGCAATTTTCCTTCCAGACTCAAAGATTCCCTCCAGGCAGTAAAATTGTTTTTATCCAAAAAAGATTTGACAGAAAGCAGTTAATATAATAAAATTAAAATAAAATTAAATATCTTTTCAGGAATTTAGGGAGGTAATGGGATGGATTTAAGTTCGTTGAGGAGCAATTGTCAAAAGTTAGAGGAAAATTTTAGAATAATGGAGAAGGACATAAGAATTACGAAATATATTTTAGTGATCATTCTAGTGATTCTAGTGATATGTTGGGCAGTTTATTTACTTGACATTTGACATTTTAAAAAATTAAAATTAAGAGGTATATCATTTATTTTACTAATAAGTGGCTAATAAGTGATATAACCTCTTTTTTTTATTTCCCAAAAGTTTAGAGACATATTGGACAAAAATGATTTTGAGGGTCCAAAGAAGTCCAATATGTTATGGACGTCGATATATTCTTGCAAGATTTTTTTTAGTATTGTATACTTGAGGAGTATTCGAGGAAATTATGAGTTTTGGAAAAGTATCCAATAAAAAGAATGTGCCAATGGATAAACTCTTGGCTAAATATCAGGACAAAGTAAAACCTTTGGCTGTTGGAGATATTGTCGGGGGTAGGGTTATCTATTGTTCTAGAAATGCTGTAAAACTCGATTTGGATCCTTGGGGAGTGGGTATAGTTTTTGGTAGAGAGTTGGGCGAGGATTTTAGTAAAGACCAATATCCAATAGGCTCTCAAGCCCAAGCCCAAGTATTGGAGTTAGAAAATGAAGAGGGACAGATTATTCTATCTTTCAGGAAAGTAGGAAAAGAAAGAGTTTGGCAGAAGTTGGCTGAAAAATGTGAAGCAGGAGAGGTGCTTGAGGTAAAGCCCACCGAGGCCAATAGGGGAGGATTAATTATCTCCATTGAAGGAGTGAAGGGTTTTTTGCCTGTTTCTCAACTTTCATCTGAGCACTATCCTCGAGTAGCTGGAGGAGATAAAGATAAAATTTATGAGAAACTTTTAGAATTAGTTGGCCAGAACCTCAAAGTTAAAATTTTGGATGTAGATCAGAAAACAAATAAGTTGATTTTTTCCGAGAAAGCAACCACTTCTGAAGATAAAAGCCAGTCTCTTGAAAAATTCAAGATTGGCCAGAAAGTTAAAGGCAGGGTAACAGGAATTGTTGGCTTTGGTGCCTTTGTAGATATTGGAGGGGTTGAGGGTCTTGTTCATATTTCTGAGATTTCTTGGGATAAAGTAACTGATATTTCTAAATTTTTAAAAGTTGGGGATGAGATAGAAGTTATGGTAATTGGCAAGGAGAACGATAAGATTTCTTTATCTTTGAAACAACTTACTTCTGATTCTTGGGAGAAGGAAGTTAGAAAATATAATGTGGGAGATTTAGTGGGAGGAGAGATTACCAGAATTACTCCTTTTGGTGCTTTTGTAAAGTTGGACGAGAAAATTGAAGGCCTGGTTCATATCTCTGAGATTTCTGATAAGCATCTCAAAAGTCCAGAAGAAGTTTTAAAGGTAGGCCAGAAACATAAGTTTAGAGTGATTGCTATTGAGCCCGAGTCCAGAAAAATTTCTTTGAGTTTGAAGTCAGCTTCCGAGCCGGAATCCCCTCCCTCTAAAAATAAGAAAAAGACTAGCAAAACTGAGAAAAAGTAATATGGATTGAAGGAGAACAACTTATATCTTCCTTAAATTAAGGGTGTTTTTCTTCGATAATTAAGGGTGTTTTTCTTCGATCCGCTTTAGGCGGATTTTTTAAAAGAATATTATGAATAAAAAAGTTAAAAAAGTAGAAATTCCTAAGGTCATTTCGGTAAGAAAACTATCGGAAGTTTTTGAGGCATCGGTAGCTGATATTATTTCTGTATTGATGAAATATGGGGTTAGGGCCACTATTAATGAGGAAGTAGATTTTGAGACAGCAAGCATTATTGCTGATGATTTTGGTATCTCTGTTAAGCCTGCTGATGAGAAAGAAAATTTTTCCTTTTCAGTTGAGGAAATTTTAAAGAAGGAAAAAGCTGCAAATCTGGTGGAAAGACCACCGATAGTAACAGTGATGGGCCATGTTGATCATGGAAAAACATCCCTTCTTGATGCTATTCGCCAAACTGATGTTGCTTTAAAGGAATCTGGTCTTATTACTCAACATATAGGGGCTTATCAAGTAGAGATGACTTCCAAAGGTGAAAAAAATACTTCCAAGAAAATTACTTTTATTGATACCCCGGGTCATGAGGCATTTGCTGCCATTAGAGCTCGAGGAGCCTCTGTTACTGATATTGCAATTTTAGTGGTTGATGCTTCTGATGGAGTACGTCCTCAAACTTTGGAGGCTATCCAACATGCCCGGTCAGCTTCTGTGCCTATTATTGTAGCTATTACTAAAATTGATAAACCTGATGCTGATGTTGAAAAAGTAAAAAAAGAGCTATCTGAGTGTGATCTAACTTGTGAGGATTGGGGCGGGAAAACTATTTGTGTACCTGTTTCTTCGAAAACCAAAGAAGGTATTGATGAACTTTTAGAGATGATCCTTTTGGTAGCTGAAATGGAAGAGCTTAAAGCCAATCCCCAAGGTCAGCTAATCGGCACTGTTATTGAATCTCGTATAGAGTCTGGCAAAGGCCCTGTTGCCACTGTACTAATTCAGAATGGCACTTTAGAGGTAGGTCAACCTATTATCTGTGGTAGAGCCTTTGGCAGGGTGAGAGCTATAGAAAATTTCAAGGGTAGGAAAATTAAACAGGCAGGTCCCGGTACCCCCGCCAAGATTTTAGGTATTAGAGAGCTACCTGTAGTGGGAGATATTATTTATGCTGTGAAAGATGAATTGGAAGCCAAAAGAATTGCTAATCAAATTTTAAGGAGCCAGAGAGTGAAAAGAGTTTACCAGCCAGAAGTGAAGAAAATAGAAGAAAAAGAAGACAGAGAGGCCCGATATAAATTAAAACTTATCCTTAAAGCTGATGTTGTTGGTTCTCTTGAAGCCTTACATTCATCACTTTTAGCTATAGGCAACAAGGAGGCTAAAGTTGATATTATTTCAGAGGGTGTAGGTGATGTTTCTGAGTCCGATGTCATGATGGCAGAAACAACTGGAGCCGAAATTTTCGGCTTTCATATTAGTGTTGATGAGGCAGCCAAGAGAGCCGCCAAGACTAAAAATATCAAAATTTATCTTTTTGATGTTATTTATGACTTGATTGACAAAGCCTATAAAAAACTAGAGGCGATGTTACCTCCTGAGGTAATAGAAGAAACTTTGGGAAGCTTAAGAATTCTTCAGATTTTTGGTAGGCGAAAAAATGAACTTATTGTGGGGGGTAAGGTGGAGGAGGGAAAAATTGTCAACAAAACAAAAATTAGAATTATCCGGAATAATGAAGTTATAGGTGAGGGCAAAATTCTGAATTTACAAATTCAAAAAAAAGATACTTCAGAGGTGTCCCTAGGAAAAGAATGCGGGCTTCTAATTGAATCTGATTTGAAACTTCAAGAGGGTGATATTTTAGAGTGTTATCGGGTTGAGGAAAGGCCCAAAAAGCTGTAGAAAGTTCAAGTATAAGTGCGCTCAGATGTCAAGTTTAAAATAGCCTCCTGGGATCTAATTCAATTAACAATGTTTCTAATTTGATTTTATTTTTTAATTAGGATAAAATGGAATGTCTAACCGGATTTTAAAAATTAATGAGCTTTTAAAAAGAGAAGCGGGTATTCTTTTAGATAAAGAATTAGGTCGAGAGTGGGGTTTAGTGACCATAACTAAAGTGGAAACCACCCCTGATTTAAGAGAAGCCGTAATTTGGATTTCCGCCCTGGATGAGAAAGTGACTGATAGGCTTGGAGAATCCCTTGAAAGTATAGCTAGTAAGATCCAGCATATTCTGAATAAAAGATTGGTTTTAAGGTATGTTCCTAAAATAACATTTAAAATTGATGAATCCCAAAAAAGTACCCAAAGAATCGAGAAACTTCTCCAGGAGATAAAAGAGACAAAAGATGAGAAACCAACTTAAAATAAAAGATGCCAGTAAGGTTCTCTCTGAAATAGAGAACCTTATTTCAAATAGCCAAAATATCCTTTTGTTAACCCATAGAAAACCTGATGGCGATGGCCTGGGTTCTCTTTTTAGTTTCGCTTTAATTTTAGATAAGTTAGGAAAGAAATCCAAGGCTGTTTGTATTGATCCCCTTCCTTATCTCTATCAGTTTTTGCCTGGCAGAGAGCGGTTAGAGCACTCATTTAACTTAAAAGAATTTGACTCTGTTTTTATTTTTGATTGTGCTGATAAGCATCTAACGGGATTTCAGGAAACTCATCCTAGGATCTTTGAAAAATCAATTCCTCCCCCTGCTGTTAACATAGATCACCATTGCAATAATTCTTACTTTGGAGCAGTGAATTTAGTAGATGGAGAAGCTTCATCAACCTCGGAATTACTTTATTTGCTCTTTCAAGAATTAAGGCTTGAAATTGATAGGGAAATTGCTTCTTGTCTTTTAACCGGCATTTTTACAGATACAGGAAGCTTTCAGCATCAAAATACTACTGTAAGGTCTCTAGAAATTGCTTCAGAACTTTTAGCCAGAGGAGCGAAGATTGATAAAATTGCTCATTATACAATGAGAACAAAAAGACTTTCTACTTTAAGGCTTTGGGGAAGAGTGATGTCAAATTTATTTGTTAATAAAAATTATGATTTGGCAATTGCTGTTATTACCCAAGAGGATTTAGATGAAGTGGGGGCTACCCAGGATGATATTGAGGGAATTGCTAATTTTCTTAATACAATTCCTGATGCAAGAGCTATTTTGGTATTGACCGAAAAAGAAGGAGGAATTATAAAAGGAAGCCTCAGGACTCGCCATGAAAAGGTTGATGTTTTAAGATTAGCTCAGCTTTTTGGGGGTGGAGGACATATCAAAGCAGCTGGTTTTGCAGTCAAAGGCGAACTGGTCAAAGGTAAAAATGGCTGGGAAATAAAATAATTCTTGACAAATTTCCAAAAATAGATTAGATTTATAGTCGACTCTAAACTCAAAAAGGAGGGAGGATAAATAACAATTTAATAATAATTTGAAAGAAGGTGAGGTTAATGGTTGAGTCCAGAAAGCAGCAAGAGGAGGCCAATAGCAAAGATGAGAACAAAGATTCGTTAACCAGATTGATTGAGAATACTTTAGCAAATGATAAAATCTCGAGCAGAGAGCAGGTAATATTGGTACTGGTGGGTAGCCTTCTGCAAGCATTCTCAGAGTTGCCGAATGTAGAAGAAGTTTCTGCCTTCAAAAATTCTCAAGGTCAAATTATCTGTGTGATTGAAACCAAGAGGGGAAATTCTATTAGTTTTAGTCTTTTTTAATAACCAAACTAGCCTTGATTAAGAACCCTTAAGGTTCCCTTTCCTTAAGGGTTTATTTTTTTATAAGATTTAAGATTACGTATTTTTTGATAAAACTCTGTATCTGAGAGCATTTTTAAGAAATGCTCTCTGCTCTCCATGGATAATCCAAAGTTCTCATCTATGATTTCATGAAACATATTTATGATGATTCTTGAATTTTGACGTTCTTGTTCATCTTTGTCCAAATTAATTGACTTATCGATGTAACTTGTAAAATGTTCTAAAAATTTTGTTTTTTTAGGCCACAAATTATAAGCATGAATTATCTTCACTGCTGATCTGCCTGGTACATGCATTAATACAACTTCACAGGGTTCTTTAGTATTTAATATAGAACCTTCTCTATATTCCTTATAAGCCTTTCCATTATTTAGAGAATGAATCCTTATCTTTTTCTTCATTACATCTTTTTCCCCTGTGCAAGTAAGTTGTATCCCCGCAACAAATGGTTTTCCTCCCTCTAAAGGTCTTCCCAACCAAAAGTCTACCTTTGGTTGTTCTTTATTATAAGGAGGCACCCTTCCTTTTTCGTCTTCTACCTTTGTTGCTTTTTCAACATTCTTTTCTCCAAATATATCTTTGAAAATTTGTATGACAGGAGTTTCTAGCATTAGGCCAATCTTTTCTTTTTCTTCTTTGTAATAATAGGGTGGAGAATGTTTTTCTAGCATGATTGTCTCTTAGGTTTATTTTAACACACTTCCAATTATTTTAGAATACCCCTTTAAAAATTCAGAAGCAGCCATCTCTTTTTTGCCTTCAAGTTGGAGTCTTTTAATCTCTAAACTTCCCTGGCCGCAATTTACAGCTAGCTTTTTACTTGAGGTGAGAAAGACATACCCAGGATTTTGGTTTTGACTGCAGCCAATATGGGGGTGAAGAATGGAAGCTTTTTTAATTTTGATAAGTTTTTGGGATTTTTGATTCTTGTTCTTTGTCTTCTGTTGCCAGAAGGTGTAACTTCCAGGCCAAGGACAATAAGCCCTAATCTCTCGTTCAATTTGGGTTACCTCCTTACTCCAATTAATTTTTCCATCTTCTTTTTTAATTAGTTGGGTATAGGTGGCTCCTGATTCTTTTTGAGGAGTGGGTTTTAGCTCTCCTTTTATGTATTTTGAAATTACTTCAGGCAATAACTTGGCTGAGAGATTGGCTAATTTTTCTGATAAAGATAAAGTGGTTTCTGGGGGTTTTAGGGAAATGCTTTTTTGAAAGACAATAGGACCATGGTCTAATTTTTCATCCATTTTAATAATAGTAATGCCTGTTTCTCTTTCCCCTTTTAAAATTACTGTCTGGATAGGCGAGGGACCGCGATATTTAGGCAAAAGTGAGGGATGAATATTTAAGGCACCATATTTAGGAATAGCTAATATTTCTTTGGGCAAAATTTGACCATAACCAGCCACAACAAATAAATCTGGCTTTGATTTTTCTAATTCTGAGAGGATATCGGTTAGATTTTTAGGTTGAAGAATGGGAAGATTATCTTTCTGGCTTAATAGTTTGATAGGCGGCGGAGTAAGTTTGAGGCCCCTACCTCTGGGCTTATCAGGCTCGCTAATTACTAAAGCAATCAACAACAGGGGATCTTTTATAAGAGACCTCAAAATAGGGATGGAAAATTTAGAGGTTCCAAAGTATACAAGGTGGAGTTTTTTATTTATCATTATAATTTTACTAGGTTAATTGGTATTTTTTGGCCATCTTTATCGAGAGAATGGAGGGTGGATAAGTCTTTGACTCGCTCAGTAAATAATATCCCATCTAGGTGGTCGATTTCGTGTTGGAGTACTCTAGCAAAAAGTCCCCTAGCTTTAATTTTAATTTTTTTACCCTCCCTATTTAAGGCTTTAAGATTTATCCATTTATATCTTGGCACTTCTCCCCAGATATTTGGAATTGAAAGACAACCCTCTATATCTACCTCTTTTTCCGGGGATGTATTTATAATTTCAGGGTTGATTAAGATAGTTAGTGGGATAAGAGGTTGTTTTTCTTTTCCTTTTTGTTGGCGGCGGGCTTCTATTACTATAATCCTTACAATTTTACCAACTTGATTAGCAGCTAACCCCATACCCCCTTCTTTTCTTAAGGTCTCCACCATATCAGAGATTAATTTTTTGGTGGATTTATCAATTAAACCAACTTTCTTGGCTTTTTGTTTCAGTATAGGATTGGGCACTTTAATAATTTCTAAATTCATGGTTTAGAGTACTGTTATTGGATCTGGATCTATAATCCAGTTTCTTGGTAAGTCTTTTAAGAATTTGGCAATTTTTTGGTTTTTTTCTCCAATTGGGAGCTTCACTATCAATATCCAGCAATATTTTCTTTTTGATTTTGCCATAAAACAAGGCCCAGGTCCAATTGTTTCATATCCCAGTTTTTCTAATTTTTGCTGAGTTTCTTTTATCGTCTCAATTCCTAATTTTTTACTTTTATTTTGATAAGTTAGTTTGATAATCCTCATAAATGGAGGATATTTTAATTCTCTCCTTTCCTGGATTTCATCTTTATAGAACTGCTCATAGTTATATTGAGAAGCAGCTAAAATAATTTTATTTTTAGGATTATAAGTAGCAATAATTACTTTACCACCCTTTCTTTTACTAAGTTTAATAGCTGATTTTACAATCTGGGCAAAGAGCATTTCTGAGCTTTTGATGTCAGGAAAATTTAGGATAAATTCTGGTGAATTTATAATCAACAGATTTGCTTTAGGAAGAGAAATACTGGAAAGTAGTCTTGTTCCTATAATAACATCAGGCCTTTCCTTTCTTATCTTTTTGGAAACCAGGCGTCTCTCTGATTCTGTTTTGATCATATCACTATCAAGGGTGATAATTTTTATTTTAGGAAAAAGTTTTTTTATTTCTTTTTCTATTCTTTGAGTTCCTGAACTTATATAATTTAGTTTGTGACTTTGGCAACCAGGGCAGATTTTAGGAGCTTTAATTTTAGTTTTACAGAGATGACAGATTAGTTGAGGTTTTGGGAATTCTTTTTGGTGCAGTATTAATGTAGATTGGCAATAAGGGCATTTAAGTAATTTATTGCACTCATCACAAGCAATAGCCGAAAATCCCTTTCTTTGGGTGAGAATAATAATCTTTTGTTTTCTTTGTAGATTCTTTTGTATTTCCAAAATAATTTCTTTATTGAATATCTCTTGTTTTTTCTTTTTTCTGAGATTGGAGATTTTTATCTGGGGCTTTTTGAAAGTGATTTTTTTGGGAGTTTCCAGGAGGAAGTATTCTCCATTTTTGGCTTTGAAATAAGATTCGATAGTAGGTGTGGGAGAGCTCATGACCATTTTAGCTTTGAGAGCTTCGGCTAATTTTGAGGCCAGAATGGGGGTGTGGTAACGAGGAGCCATATTTTGTTTGTAGAAAAGATTATCTTCTTCTTCCACTATAATCAGTCCGAGGTTTCTGTAAGGGTAAAAAAGGGCTTTTCTGGAGGCGATAATTAAAAGCGGTTTTTTTCTTTTTAATTTATCGATGACGGCTTGGTTTTGGGTTTTGGATAGTCTGCTGTAGGCAATAATGATTTGTTTAGGAAAATAAGGAGCGAATTTTCTAACTAAAGAGGGCACTAAATTTATTTCCGGAACTAAAAATAAAGCTTGTTTCTTATTTCGTAGAACCCAATCGATTAAATGGAGATAGATTTTCCATCTACTATATCCTGATTGGTCATAAATTAAATAAGCCTGATTGAGAAGTTGGGATTTAGTAATTGATTCCCATACTTTTTTTTGATTTTTAGTTAGAGGGGGTAAGTTTTTAATCTTTTGAGGTTTAAGATGGGGATTTTTTGTTTGATGTTTGATTTGAGGCTCTTTTTGAATAAAGAATTTAAAGCTCCCCCCCAGAGGAGTAAAGTAATACTCAGATAACCAGAGAGCAAGTTTAATTTGAGTTTTAGTAAGGGCGGGTTTTTTTATAATGTTTTGAATAGTTTTTAAATTTTGGATTTTAGATTTTTGGGGATGTCCCAAAACGACCCCTATTACTTTTCGGTTTTGGAGAGGCACCGAAACAAATTTCCCTACTCTTACTTTATATTTAAGTCTTTGGGGGATTTTATAAGTCAGGGTATCTATTTTTTTGGCCCCTGTCAGGGGAGCAATTTCAGCAAACATAGTGTTGTTTAATTAATTACAATTTTTTGGTTTTTGCTTCTTCTTTATATCTTTTAGTTTGGAATTTAAAAATTTTAATTTTTTCTAGTTGGGGTTGAATACCGGCCTTTTGGCAGGCAACTCGTATTTGTTCTTGAGGAGTTTTGATGGTTTCAATATCTGGAAGCAATAATCCTATTTTATTTTTTGAGAAGACTATGATACCATATTTTTTAGGATTGAGTTCAGAGATGTTTTGAGCGGGGATGGGATCTTCAAGCACATCTACAGAGTAAGAAAGATGGGGTAGCTCTTCTTTTCTAATAGGATAAAAGCGGTTGTCAGCAGTGGCGGCGGAGATAGCATTTTTGATAATTTCCCAAGCGATATTTTGGCAGGTTGGTAAGAAAGTTCCAATACACCCCCGTAAATTTTTACTTATTGATTTTTGTTTATTATTTATTATCTTATATATTGAAACAAAGACTCCTGCTTTTTGAAATATCAATGATTTAGGAAGATTTAAAGGCGGTTGAATGATTTTTCCTTTTTTGATGTAAGTTTCAACAGCCTTTCTGGCTAGAGCGGTGTAAGGGTTCATATCTTTATTTTACCATAAAAAACTAAATCTTCTTCTTTTTAAGATATTTTGGTATTATATATTTAGTAAAAAAATAGGAGGCTTTTATGGTAAGGAAGGTTTTAGTTGGCATTTTAATAGCAATTTTGGCTGGAATATCTCTTGGAGGTAATTATTATCTGTGGAGGAAATATTCTGAAAAATCAAATGAGGTTGAAGAGCTTACCGAGAGAATCTCTCAATTAGAAAAAGATAAAACTCAACTTGAAAATCAAATTCTAAATCAAGGAGAAGGGGAGAAGCAAGACCAGTATGAAGGTTGGAAGACATATACCAATACTGAAATTGGTTATACTTTAAGATATCCTTCAACTTGGACTATAGAAGAAGTAAACAAAACCAGCCAAATTACAGGAGGACTGGTAAAATATATCATTATTAAAACTTCTGATGATAAGTACTTTTTAATGTTTGGGCTTAAACCCAAAACAGAGATCTATAATCTTACAGATAGAACTGGCGTTGGGGCTGGTGATTTTCAAATAGCGGGCACTATTACTATTCTTAATACTCAAGTTAAAATTGAGAAATTAGTGTTTGGGGGGAAAGTTAAAGAATATTTTTACCCTCAAGGCATTGCTACCACTGCTGATGGGCGATATCAATTCTTAGCCAATTTTAGTTATAATAGTGATAAGGTGGATTATGAAAAACTTGATATGAAAGATCTTGAGGAGGTAAAATTAGCTGAAAAGATATTAAAATCAATTAATTTCACTCGATAGCCAGCATTGCTATATAAGAAAGAGCCAGTCCCAATAAGTTAAGAGGATTGGCGGGGAGGAATTATATTTTTATTTTAAAATTAGCCACTAAGTAGCCAACCCCAAAAGGCCCCTCATAGGAGAGAATTTTGGGTTGATAGTGGTGGTTTTGGAGAATACCAAGCAAGATTAAAATTGAACGAAGTCCGCATTCAGCTGCTTCCTCAATAAAATCAGGGTCTAAGTTTTTGATTTCTTCAATTTTATTTTCTTTTAAAAGAGAGATTAGCTTTTCATCAAATTCCTTACCTTTGGGAGTATAACCAGCGGGAGCATCATAAGTTAGGGCATGGGAAAGATCGCCTGAGGCTACAATGGCAATACTTTGGGTTTGAAGCTCGGGGATTTGGGCAATAATCTGGCCAAATTTGAAATGGTCTTCTAGGGAAAGATAAGAAAAAGTAATTGGTATAATAGGAATGTCTTTTAAGTTCTTTAAAAGATAATAAGCAGGAACCAAAGTTCCATGATCCAGATTTGTTTCTATTCCGTATTTTTGGCAGGCATCTAAATCAAGAGTAATAGTAGGGATACTAGCAGTATTAGCAGCTTGGGTGATTATTTGAGAATCCTGGGGACTTCCTTTAAAATGAAAGTCAATCTCTGGAGCTCCAAAAGAAGCAAAATTACCAAAGTATTCAGAGCTAGAGCGGACACTCATTCTATCCGGAAAAACCGGGCCATGAGGAGAGATAATTAAAATTAAATCCGGACCAACCTTCTCTAATTCCAAAGCCAATTCTTTTAGAGTATTTACAGTTTTAGAGACCTCTTTTAGGTTTTCCCCACCAATTTCTGGAATAATTATTGGAGGATGGGGAGAAATTGAAGCAAAAACTAAAGGCATTTTGATTTCCAAGAATTGGTAGCTAAAATTAATTTTTATTATATCAAAATTAACCAAATTTAGTCTAAATTATCTTTCTTTCCGATATTTTTTTCTCAATTTTTCTTTTTGTTCTTCTAAGCTGGTGATACTTTTTAGCAATAAGTGAGAATCTTCTTTTCAGATTTGAGCAAATTCTTTTTTTCTTTTTCTTCTTGAGCTTTTTGCTTGGGAGTTAATTTTTTTTCTTTCTTGGAGGGTTTGAGTAATTATTTTATGGCCCAAGATCTCTTTTCTTATAAAAGCAATCTTCTGGCGTTTTAATTTAACTTTGGTTGCAAGAAGCATTAAGTTGGCAAGGGATTTTGTGGTTTCGATACCATACAATCGCATAGTTCGAGCATTTACTTTAATAGCTTTAGGATCGCTTCCCAAAAGCTGAGGGTATTTCTTCCACAAATCATTATTTAAAATAAATTATTATTTAAAATCTCATTTAAATTTGAAGCCCCTTCTATCAGTAGGTGTTTAGGAAGGTTTCGCAGCTGATCTATTATTTCTTGAGTTGTAGAAGATCTTTCAAGTTTTTTTGGTTTTTTCTGTATGCCCATAAATTTCATTTTCTTCAAGCCCTTTTCTTGATTCTTCTCTTTTTTTGAGTCTCCCAATCTATTTCTTTTGGAATAAACTTTTCACTCATTTTTATCTCCCCACTGGTTAGCTTATGACTCTTAATTGGTTATTTGAATTGGGGAGATAGTTAGGTTGTTATAATATTTAAGCTTTTCTTACAAAATCTACATTTACCATTCTTGGTTAGATTATTGGTTTTTAGGGCAAATCCCACTCTTTCAATGATTAATCTTTGACATTTTGGGCAATAGGTAGACTCTGTTTCAATTTCATCAATATGGTTGCCAGGAATATTGCCAGCATAGACAAAATTTAAGCCAACTTTTTTGCCAATTTTATAGGCTTTGTGAATTGTTTCAATAGAAGTAGGGCTTAAATGACAAAGCTTATAAGCGGGGAAAAATCTTGAGACATGCCAGGGGATATCCTCTCCTAATTCTTTTTTAATAAAAGAAGCTATCTGAGTGAGTTCTTTTTCTGAATCATTTAGAGTGGAAACAACTAAGGTAGTAATCTCTAAGTGAATTTTTCGCTTTTTAATCTCCTTTAAATTTTCTAATACTGGCCTAAGCCTGGCGCCACAGATTTCTTGGTAAAATTTTTCAGAAAAAGACTTTAGATCAACATTTATAGCATCCAAATATGGCGAAATCAGTTTTAAAGTTTCTTTAGACATAAAGCCATTGGAAACCCAGACATTTTTGAGATTTTTTTTCTTAGTTAGTTTCATGGTGTCCAGAGCAAATTCTAAGAAGATAGTAGGTTCGGTATAGGTATAAGAGATTGATTGGCACTTGCTTTCTAGGGCCTCTTTAACTATTTCTTTTGGGGAAATATCTTGGCCTAAAATTGGGTTTTTGGGTTTAGGAGCTTGGGAGATATCCCAGTTTTGGCAAAATTTACATGAGAGATTGCAGCCAACAGTAGCAATGGAATAAGAGTAGGTGGCTGGCAGGAAATGAAACAGGGGTTTTTTCTCGATAGGATCAATGTTTGTAGCAATAGCTTTACTGTAATTTAAAGCATAAAGATGGCCATTTTTGTTTTCCCTAACTCCACAGTTGCCGCGTTCCCCCGGTCTGATAAGGCAAAAATGACTGCAAGTCTGGCATTGAACATCTTTTTTAGGTAATTTTTTATATAAATAACATTCCTTCATACATCTATATTTTATCATAGGTTTTGTTATAATTTAATTGTTTAATTGAAAATCTAAGCATTAAAATGCAAAATAACAGATTGAATTTCAAAAGAATATTTATAGCTATAAATTTACCTAGTAGTATAAAAGAGAGAATAGTTTATCTTCAAAATAGACTAGTTAGATTGGATCTGCCCGTCCGATGGACAAAAAAAGAAAATTTACATCTGACCTTGGTATTTTTAGGAGAGATTGATGAAGTTAGAATTGAGAAGACTAAAAGAATAACTAGAGAAGTTGTGTCCCAATACAATACTTTTAAGTTAAAACTCCAATGTTTGGGCAGCTTCCCCAATGAAAGGAACCCAAGAATTTTATGGGTGGGATTGGAAGATAGTGGTGATTTAGGGAAGTTGCAAAAGGATTTAGTGGATAATTTAAGAAAGAATCATTTAAGGATTGATGATAAAAAATTCTGGCCTCACCTAACTATTGGTAGAACAAAAAGAAAAATCCAAAACTTCCAAGATGTTAAAAATAAGCTTGGCAGAGTTGATTTAGGAGAATTTGAATTTGAGGCAGTGGAGTTGATGGAGAGTGAATTAACAGACCAAGGTCCAATTTATAAGGTAATAGAAAAAATTAATTTGAAGTGTTAATTTTTATTGTAGTTTGAAAACTTTATTGTTGGAGGTGATCTAAGTGATGCATCTTTTGAAGCCTTCAGGAATTTTAATGCTGATATTTGTATTATTGATGTGGCCAAAGATAGTTCTTAGGGAAATTAAAAAAGATGCAAAAGTTAGGTTGGAGAAGATCTACCAGCTTCCCTGTAATGATGGGAAAGTGGTTTATGTAACTTTTGATGCAGGCAACACCCATTCTGGTAATGTAGTTCTTCTTTTAAAATTATTGGAGCAAGAGAACATCAAAGCAACATTTTTCCTTTCAGGTAAGTGGGTGTTGTTGCATCCCATCTCTGCTAGGAGAATTGCTCAGTCAAATCACTCATTGGCTAACCATTCATTCACTCACTATCACCAGACTCACCTTCCCAGATTTGCAAATTTCTGGGAGTTGAAAACCACAGAATTAATAATTAATGAGATCTGTGGCCGAGAACCTTTGTTGTTATTTAGACCACCCCATGGTGATACCAACAAAGAATTGGAGAGTTATATTGCTTCTTTAGGTTACAGGACTATTATGTGGTCCAAAGATCCTTCGGATTGGCGCCTTGACGGTTCTGTAACCAAAGAAAGTATTTTGGATAGGATTGGCAGGGTGAAAAATGGAGATATTATTGTGTTCCATTTGCGAAATAAAGAAACCATAGAAGCCTTAAAAATACTTATTAGGCGACTTAAAAAAGAGCAGTTTAAGTTTAAAACATTAGATGATATTAAGCTTTAGATTTAGACCAGCTTAGCTGGTCTTTTTATTTGCTTAACCTTAAGTTGTAGTTTACAATTAATTTGTATGACTTTTAAAGATAGACAAGAGGCCGGTCGAAGATTAGCGGCAAAACTTCAAGATTACAAAGACAAGAAGGGGGTGGTAGTTTTAGGTATCCCTCGAGGAGGAGTAGTGACAGCGGCCCAAGTAGCTAAAGAACTTAGGGCTCCTTTAGATATTACCATTGCTCGGAAGATTGGAGCTCCTAGTAATCCAGAATTTGCTTTGGCAGCGGTGGGAGAAAAGGGCGATGTTTTTCTCAATCCTGATGTCAGAGACAATATGAGATATACAGATTATATCCAAAAACAAGCTGATGAAAAGAGAAGAGAAATAAAAAAGAGATTAAAAAAATTTAGAGGAGAGAGTAGAGCTCTTTCTCTGAAAAATAAAATTGTTATAATTGTCGATGATGGGGTTGCTACGGGCTCTACAATGATGGCTTCTATAAGCTCTGTTAGATCGGAGAAACCAAAAAAGATAGTGGTGGCAGTGCCAGTTGCTCCTCAGGACACAGTTTCAGATTTAAGAAAAGTAGCCGAGGAAGTGATATGTCTTTATTCGCCTGTACTTTTTTTTGCTGTCGGCCAGTTTTATAGAAATTTTGAGCAAACAGAAGATAGTGAGGTTGTAGAAATTCTAAAGAGTTTTAAAAATAACTAAAATCTGATATAATGCAATATCTGTTTAGTGTCCTTTTAAAAATCAGGCATGAAGGGAGTTGTTTTAGATGTCCTTTAAAGGTGGGAGGCTAATTAAAGAGTATAGCCAAATAATTACTGAATCTTCTTTGAAAGGAATTGCAATAGAAATTATAGTTGAGACAGGAGAAGAAAAAATAATATTGAGGAAGTTTTCCAAAGCAATACCAAAAAATCAGAAACCAAAAGAAGAATTAAAAGAACTCCGATCTAAAGAAATCGCTTGGATAGAGGAAATTCTGGTTTGTGAAGGTAAGAGATGTAAGGCAGGAGAGGTAGTTGCTCGAATCAAACCACCTTCGTTTTTTTCTTCATTAGAAGTGATAGGTGAGGAGATAGAAAAAGAGTCTCTGGTTGATATTGAGATACCCGAAGATGGAGAAATTATTAAGGTTCGTGTGGCAAAAGGAGATATTATTGATTACGGAAAAGTTCTTTTCGTCTATAAATCGGAAAGTTAACCGGTAAGGTTTTTGAAACCATTTACCGGTTTTTTATTGCTAATAGTATTTTTTTGTGATAACTTTAATATTAGTTATGAAGAGAAGAACTTTAATTGGGTTTTTAATATTGATTATTTTAGCAGTTTGGGCTGGCGTTATTGCTTGGCCCCAAACTCAATCTTTAGATTTTTCCAAAATAAAATTAAATTATCAGCGGGATGTTCAACTTCGTTTAGGTTTGGATTTACAAGGCGGCACCCATTTAGTTTATGAAGCAGATTTGTCTAAAATTAGCCCTGAAGATAAATCTAGAGCAGTGGAAGGAGCGGTGGAAGTAATTAGGAAGAGAGTAGATGCTTTTGGTGTTTCTGAGCCAGTTATTCAATCAAGTGAAATTGGAGGTAAGTCCAGAGTTATTGTTGAGCTTCCGGGTATTAAAAATATTTCTCAAGCCGTTTCTCTTATTGGTAAAACTGCTCAGCTTGAATTTTATAGGCAGGAAGGTGAAGGAGAGAAAGCCAGCTGGCAACCCACGGGTTTAACAGGAGCTCATCTAAAGCGATCGGAAACTCAAACCAATCCCCAAACCGGAGGTATAGAAGTAGCCTTAGAATTTAATGAAGAAGGAAAAAATCTTTTTGCCAAAATTACAAAAGAAAACCTAGAAAAACCTGTAGCCATTGTTTTGGATGGAAAGGTTATTTCCGCTCCCACTGTTCAGTCAGTGATTGAGGATGGAAAAGCGGTGATTACTGGTAATTTTGATCTTGAAAGTGCCCGGCAGTTAGCTATTCAGCTTAATGCGGGTGCTCTACCTGTGCCTTTGGAATTAGTGGAGCAAACTAATGTAGGAGCTACTTTAGGTCAAGAGTCTGTTAAAAAGAGCATCTTGGCAGGTATTATTGGTTTCGTTTTAGTGATTTTATATATTGTAATCTATTATAGATTTTTAGGAATTGTAGGGGGTATTAATTTAGTGCTTTATGGCGCTTTTGTGATGTCGATTTTCAAATTAGTACCTGTAACTCTGACTTTAGCAGGGATTGCCGGGTTTATCTTATCTGTAGGTATGGCTCTGGAAGCTAATATTCTCTTTTTTGAGAGATTGAGAGAGGAATTAAGGGGGGGGCGCAGTTATGCTTCGGCTGTAGAGTCTGGATTTAGAGGGGCTTGGAGTAGTATCTGGGATTCCAATGTGGTGAGCTTTATTATTTCTTTGGTTTTATACTGGCTGGGTACAGGCATGGTTATTGGTTTTGCTTTAACACTTATGATTGGTATCGGGGTGAGTTTAATTTTAGTAGCTTATTTTACCAGACCCTTGCTTTTAATTTTGAAAAATACTCCTCTGGTTAGATACAAGTGGTTTTTTGCTGTAAAAATTAGAAATCAAGGTAATGTATGAACATTATTGGTCGTCGTAAAATTTGGTATTTTATTTCTCTTTTAGTAATAATCCCTGGTCTCTTTGCTCTCATTGTCTGGGGCCTACCCTTAGGTATTGATTTTAAAGGAGGAACTCTAATTGAGATTGAAGGGGTATCCGATATTTCAAAGGTTAGAGAGATTGCCCAACAAAATGAATTTAAAGATCTATCGATAGCTCAAGCTGGTCAAGATAAAATTATTATTAGATGCGCTGTTTTAGAGAAAGAGAAACATGAGAATTTTAAGAAAGTTTTATTAGAGAATTTTTCATCTTTCCAAGAAACTCGTTTTGAGACTATAGGGGCGGCTGTATCCCGGGAGATTACCCGAAATGCTATTCTAGCTACTATATTGGCTTCTGTGATTATTGTCTTTTATGTTGGTTGGGCTTTTAGAAAAGTCTCTCATCCTCTGTCTTCTTGGAAATATGGTGTTTGTGCTATTGTGGCTTTAATTCATGATGTATTGGTTGTTTTGGGTGTTTTTGCTATCTTGGGTCATTTTTTCAAAATTGAAGTTAACAGCCCTTTGGTCACCGCTCTTCTCACGGTAGTGGGCTTTTCGGTTCATGATACAATAGTGATTTTTGATCGAATTAGAGAAAACTTAAAAAAGAGATGGGGGACAGATTTTGAGCAAGTGGTTAATGATTCTATCTTTGAGATGCTTCCCAGAACTTTGTCTACTTCTTTTGTGATCTTTTTGGTTTTGGCAGCGTTGTTGATATTTGGGGGGGAGACAATAAGGTATTTTGTTTTAGTTTTGGTTTTAGGAGTCGTTACAGGCACTTATTCTTCAATAATGGATGCTTCCCCCCTGCTTGTCTCTTGGTATAATTTTGATCAAAAAAGAAAGAAATATAAATCATAAATGATGTTGGCTAAAAAATGGCAATTTCCTTCTCCTCTCCCTCAAAAAATTTTGAGGCAATTTTCTGAATTGAATCCTTTAGTAGTTCAATTGCTTTGGCAAAGAGGAATTATAAAAAATCAAAATACTTCAGAGGAAAACAGAAAGGCAGTAACCTCTTTTCTCTCCCCTCAATACCAATCTAATCTTTACGATCCATTTTTAATGAAGGGGATGGATAGTGCCGTGAGCCGTATTCTAAAAGCTTTAAGGGATAGATCCAAGATTGCTATTTGGGGGGACTATGATGTTGATGGTCTTACAGCCACCGCCTTAATGTTTGAGACCTTAAAATTCCTGAAGGCCAAAGAGGTATTGTTATATTTGCCTGAAAAAGAAAAAGAGGGTTATGGTTTAAACAAGGGAGGTATTGAAAAATTAGCCAAAGAGGGTGTTTCTTGTCTTATTACTGTAGATTGTGGTATTGCCTCTTATCAGGAGATTAACTTAGCTCGAAAATTAGGTATTGATGTTATAGTGACTGACCATCATCATGTTCCTCCTAAACTTCCCCAAGCTTATGCTATTTTGAATCCCAAACAAAGAAATTGTTCTTATCCTTTTAAAGATCTTTCTGGGGTGGGGGTAGCCTTCAAATTAGCTTCAGGCTTGCTGGAGAAGGCTCGAGTTCAAGGGCAGGTTAATTTTTTGAAATGGCTTTTAGATTTAGTAGCAGTGGGGACTTTAGCCGATATTGTCAGTCTTCTAGATGAAAATCGAGTCTTGGTGAAGTATGGTTTGATAGTTTTGGGGAAGACTCGCAGAATTGGCTTAGCTTTACTGATGCAGATTTGTGGTATTGATTCTGGGGAAGTTTTAAGCTCCCAGATTAGTTATCACCTAGCTCCCCGACTTAATGCAGCTGGTCGTATGGGAGAAGCTAAGATAGCTTTAGAATTGCTTTTAGCCCAAGAAGCCGGCGAAGCTGCCAAACTTGCTTCTGAGATTGATAAATTGAATGAAAAACGCCAGCGTTTAACTGAGAAAATTTTGGCTGAAGCTCGAGCTAAAATAGGCGAGGTTGCCCCAGATACCAAGATTATAATGGTTTCAGGATCCAATTGGCCTGTTGGAGTTTTGGGGGTGGTGGCTTCTCGTCTTAAGGATGAATTTTCCCGACCGGTTTTAGTTTTTAATAAAGATGGGAGAATTGGCAAGGGTTCAGTTCGCTCAGTGGATGGCTTTGATATTTCAGAAGCCCTAGATACTCTTGGTGATGTATTGATAAAATTTGGAGGCCATTCCAGAGCGGCCGGTCTTTCTTTACCAGAGGAGTTTTTTGATCAATTCTATGATCGGCTTCATAAATTAGCTTCTCAAAAAATTAAACCTTCAGATCTTAGACCTGTTTTAAATATTGATGCTGAACTTAAATTATCTGATATTGATTTAGCTTTATATAACGATCTATCTCAGCTTGAGCCCTTTGGGCTGGGTAATCACCAACCTCATTTTTTATTTAGAAAGGTAGAGATAAAAAAGATAGATTTGGTTGGAGGCAAAAAACAACATCTCAAATTAGTTGTATCTCAAGGTGATAAGGAGCTTTCTGCTATAGGGTTTGGTTTTGGAGCTTCTGCAAAAGAGCTTAAGGTGGGAGATAAGATCGATATTGTTTCCCATCTTATATCTGATGATTATAATAGCTATAATAATTTAACTTTAAAAATTATTGATTGGAGAAAGCAATAGGAAGTCAGAGATAAAGGATAAGGAATATATACAAAGAAATAAACAAAGCTATTTCCGATTAATTGCTCAAAAACTAAATTATATCATTAAGAAAGGTTTGACGATCTTCTTAAATTCAAAGAAGAAAAGAAGATTGTTTTAGGGTTTAATTAGAAGTATTCATTAATCTTATTGTTTATTGCATATTGCTTATAACTTTTCCCTCTTGACAAATGCCTAAAATTTTGGTTTAATGGCTTGTTAATAATTTTTGCTATGGAGGGGTCATCAGTAGGTTGCTCCTCCATTTGACAAATAAATATTAAAAAAATCAAAAAATAAAGGAGTGAGAAGAATGAAGATAATTCAGAAGGTGGTGGTTTTAGAGCATGGGCAAGGGGGAAAGGTACGGCTTCATTATGATGAAGCCGTGGCTCTTTGGCTCCTTGCCAATACCGGAGAGCCCTTTTACCCTGGAATTGTTCAGACAATTCTGGGAGGAAGGGTTTACTCCTGGAAGGCGCCAAAAAGAGATATTGCCAAGTGGCGCCAGGAATTAAAAGAGAGGGGGGTGTACCTATTACCTCCGCATTCGCACGAAAAAGGAGAAATCGACTGTGCGGCTACTTTGGTAGCCAAAGAGTTGGGAATCTATGATGATCCCCTTTTTAAGGGGGTCATAGATCATGTGCTCAAAGTTGATATCGAGGGGACAAAAGATCCCTTTGACATTTCTCGCTGTTTTGAAACTGTTGTAGCCCAAAACCTCCATGATCCCCTGAAGTACTTGAGCTGGCTCTTCCATTATTTAGATGCGAAATATGCCCAACAATTCGAATTTTTTCGTTTACAAACAGAAGCGGATAAAGTAACCAAAATTGTAAAGATCGGGAAGGCCCAGGTAGCAATTGTCCAATCTGATCATGAGGTAGCAAAGAGCGCTGTAATGAACAAATACAAGCCAGATTTAGTGGTATTGATTAACTCCAGCGGAAATGTCCAAATATTCTCTCTCTCATACAGAATTAAGTTTCCTGATGTTGTTAGGGCCGTTCGAGTGGATGAGCAATTCAAACTCCATGGTTATTTAATTAATTATGGAGATGACCTGCTCAAATCCCAAATTTATGGGGATGGAGGGAGGTGGTTCTACCATATAGAGGCCAAAAACCTCTATAATGGTAGCCTGACGCGGCCGGATGTTTCCCCAACCCTCCTGACCCAGGAAGAGTTGATAACAGCCATCAAAAAGGCTATCTATCAGCTTCGTTCAAACTGTGATGGGGAAATCTGCACGAAGAGAGATTGTCCCCATTATGTTTACGGCTTTACTAAGTGTAGAGCTGTAAGGAAAAAGATGTACGAGAAATTGCAAAAAAATTCAAAGCAGTAGTCAAAAGCAGTAGTCAAAATCAAAACTTAGCTTCATAGATTTTTCCCACCCCAAGCAGGTATACTAAAATATGATATATCTTGCTTGGGGTGTTTTTTTAGGAGGAGAGTGCTAAAATATACTTAACTTATATTTCTATAACTTTATCTATTTTAAAAATTTAGGTGATTATGATTGTCTACAAAATTAGTTCTTTACTTTCTAAGATCCAAGATAAGAATCCTAAAGCTGATTTGGCAAAAGTCAGGCAAGCTTATGAATTTGCTAAAAGAGCCCATAAGGGCCAGAGGAGATTATCTGGTGAGGACTATATTCAACATCCTCTTTTTGTGGCTTATTCCTTGGCAGAATTGGGCTTGGATACCAATACGATTTGTGCTGCTCTTCTCCATGATGTTTGCGAAGATACCGATATTAGCTTAGATGAAATCAGGAAAGATTTTGGTCCTAAGATAGCAGAGCTTGTCTCCAGTGTTACTAAACTAAGGGGACTTCGTTATTATTCCCGCCAAGGCCAGCTTGAAAATCTTCGTAAAATGTTTTTAGCTATAGCCGCTGATATTAGGGTAGTTTTGATTCGTCTTTTCGATAGACTCCACAATCTTAAAACTTTGGCCCCCCTTAATCCTGCTAAAAGGAAAAGAATTGCCCGTCAGAGTATTGAGATTTATGCTCCTCTTGCTGATAGATTGGGGATGGGTCATCTCAAAGGCCAACTTGAAGATTTAGCCTTCCCCCATTATCTACCAGGGGAATTTAGGTGGGTTCGGAAATTGGTTAAGGAAGCCAAACCTGAACGGGAGAGGTATATTAGAAAAATTATCAAATATCTTAAACCCAAGCTAAATCAGGCTGGAATAAAGGTGGTGGGTATTGATGGTCGGGCTAAAAACCTTTATAGCATCTATAGGAAACTTCTCCGTTATGATCGAGATATTAGTAAGATTTATGATCTTTTGGCAGTAAGAATTATTGTTTCTACTACAGAAGATTGTTATAAAACCTTGGGGGTTATCCACGATGAATTCAGACCACTTTTAGACAGGATTAAGGATTATATTGCAGTTCCCAAACCCAATGGTTATAGAGCGCTCCACACCACTGTTTTTGCTTTAGAGGGGAAGTTGATTGAGGTTCAAATCAAAACCCTTCAAATGCATGAAGAGGCAGAATGGGGGGTGGCTGCCCATTTTATTTATTCTGAAAAAAGAGACGATTTTAAAGTCCCTTCAGAGAAAATCCATTGGCTTAAGCAACTTAGCCAATGGCAAAAAGACCTTTCTTCTTTAGAGGAATTTGCTGAAGTGCTTGCTTCTGATATTTTAGGGCATAGAATTTATGTCTTTACTCCTGCCGGTGATATTAAAGAATTACCTGAGGGCGCAAGCCCGGTTGACTTTGCTTATGAAATTCATACGGAGTTGGGTCATCGGTGTATAGGCGCTAAAGTGAATAATAAAATAGTTCCTTTAGATACTCCCCTGAAGAGTGGGGATACGGTGGAAGTTTTAACTTCCAAAATTCCCAAAGGCCCTTCTCGGGATTGGCTTAATTTTGTTAAAACCCAAGGAGCGCGATCAAAAATCCGAGCTTGGTTTAGAAGGGCTAATTGGGAAGATAATCTAAAATCTGGCCGAGAGCACTTAGAGCAGGAGCTTAAACGCCTGGCCAGAAAAACTCTTCATGAGATTTCTAAAGAAAGGATAAAAGAAACATCTTCTAGTTTAGGTTATAAGGATTTTGATAGTCTTTTGGTGGCTATTGGAGAGGGTCGTCTTTTATCTACAGCAGTGGTAAAAAAGTTAGTTAGCCCAAGAGAGCTTTTACCAAGAGTTAAAAAGCCTCCTTTGCCCAAGATTAAATCTGAAGTTTTGGTAAGTGGCCAGAGAGGCCTGCCTTTAAGATTAGCATCTTGCTGCCAACCCCAGATAGGCCAACCAATTATTGGATATATTACTCAAAGAAAAATTGCTATCCATAATAAAGGCTGCTCCACTTTAAAAAGTAAGAGCAAAGAAAAAATTATTCCGGCTTCTTGGGGAAAGGAAGAAGCACTTTATCGAGTTCCTATAAAAATTGGAGCCAAAGATAGAATCGGTCTTTTGTCTGATATTACTTCTATAGCTTCTTCTTTAAAAATTAATCTCCGCGACCTTAATTCAAAAATTCATCCCGATAACACCCTTACTATTTGGGTAATTTTAGAGGTCAAGAGTTTTCAACAGGTTGTTTCTTTTTTCCAAAAAATTGAAAAAATTCAAGACATTATCTCTATTGAAAGGGATACAAAAAGCAAGTAGTTTATTTTCTTATCTTTTTTCTTTTATTTTTCGAGTTTTGTTTTGACCGATGAGTCATTTGGAATTTTTTAAATTCCTTTTGCCAGTCTACTTTCGAGACATCAATACTCTTAAGATATTCCGTTGCTTCTTCTGGAGGAATAGAGTTTACAAAAGCGGCTGTTGAGGCCTCAAAACCGCCAGGAATTGAGAGATGAAAAACAATTCTCAAATACCAATGGCAAGTATTGATTAATGTTGGGTCTTGGGAAAAGCTTCTAATGTAGTAGTTATAAGCAGGATCGTTAAAAGCAATATACATTTTTCTGAGAATCTCTTGTAAGTTATAGGCTAACATCCTAATTTCAGTTAAGGTAGCCTTACCGAAACTGGCGCTATGTTTTTTGGGTAAGATCATCACTTCAAAAGGTTTTTGGGAGGCCCAAGGGCAAATAACAACAAAATCTTTGTCTTCTGAAACGAGTCTCTTCTTTTTAATCCTTTCTGACTGGATGACTTCATCATAAATACATTTGTTATGCTCGTAATAGTATTCAATAGCATTGATTTCTTCTCTTTTAGATTGAGGTGATTTTTCTCGGGTAGCGGTAATTTGAGAATGAGGATGAATTAAGCTTTGGCCAGCTAAGTATCCATGGTTTCTGAAAATTGTGACCTCAGCCCAAGTCTTTTTTAAGGATTGATATCGGAATTGATAGGCGAGAATAATCTTTTCTATCTCTTCCAGGCTCATAAATACTAACTCTTTGAGATGGTGGGGGGTTTCAATGAGTACCTCAGCTGTGCCTACTGGTGCCATATATTTAAATATCTCTTCTCCCACCATGACTCCAGCTTCGGCTTCAGAAAAAGGCTCAAAGTAGGGAGATTTATTAATAACTGATCTTACTTCCCAGCCAGGTTCATCTGCCCCACCTTCACCCAGTCTGAAAGTTTCGACATTAAATTTTTCTTGGCCGTAATCAAAAGGACACCTAAAGCTCCTGGGAAGACGAGGCTTCTCTCCTGGTTTTACAATTTCTTTGGGTCGCTTGGCTCTTCCTTTGGCGACGATGACCCATTCTTTGGTAAAAGGATTTTGTCTGAGTTCATTGCGCATAAATAGATTTTTATTTGGAATTTTTTACTATTACTTCTATTTTATCATAGCCGTTATAGATTTTAAAATTAGTTAATTATATTATTTTATCATAAATTTTACTTTTTGTCAATATTTCATCAACATCCACAACATATTGGACTTTTGGGGAGTTAAAAATATATATCTTTAAGAAGTATGGCAAGGGAATAGTTTGTTAAGATTTTTATGTTGTTTTTCTAT
>FWPU01005136.1_pt1 | contig 29060 bp, 31 predicted proteins | sample 2228361 | NCBI WGS metagenome assembly FWPU01 (sample SAMEA103939777, study PRJEB20133) | metagenome | reverse complement strand
AAGAGTTCGAGGAAGCTGGCATGATAGTTTTGATAAACCGCCAGCGGGGTGGTGCCTTCGGCGTCGGCGCGCACGGTAACCGGGGTGCCGTGGGAATCGGAGCCCGAGACCATCAGAACGCGGTTGCCCGCCAGGCGGTGGTAACGGGCAAATATATCGGCTGGGAGATAAGAGCCGGTGATATTGCCGACGTGGATATAGGAATTGGCGTAAGGCCAGGCGACGGCAACGAGGATGTTGGTGGGCATGGCAGACCTCCGAGAAGGTTTGAGCAAAGAAACAGGCTGCCCGGGAGTGGACAGCCTGTGATCGTTCACCTCTGGCAGGGATCAAGCCCGACCCTGCGCGGCTGTCCGGGAGCGCGCAGACATGACCATGGCAGACATGCTGACGGCGGGAAGGGCATTGCAGGGCTTCATCGGTTGATCCTCTAATGGATGAATGGCGTAAGTCTAAACGGCGCGCTGGAATTTGTCAATAGCAGTTTCATCGGCGGCCATGGCTACAGATATTCGCGCAACTGGCGGGCGCGATAGGGATGGCGCAGGCGCCGCAGAGCTTTTCCTTCAATCTGGCGGATGCGCTCGCGGGTGAGTCCGAACTTTGCGCCAACTTCCTCTAAGGTGTAGGGATGATTGTCATCGAGGCCGAAGCGCAAGCGCAAGATGCGCGCCTCGCGTGGGGAGAGGGTAGAAAGCACCTCCTCCACCCGTTCGCGCAGCATGGTCTGATACACCACCTGGGTGGGCGAGGGGGAGATCTGATCTTCGACAAACATGCCCAGTTCCGAATCTTCCTCGTCGCCAACAGGGGTCTCAAGCGATAGGGGCACTCGGGCAACCTGCAACATCCATTGCACCTTATCGGTGGGCAGGTTGAGCTCGGTAGCCAGCTCGTTTACGGTAGGGGGACGCCCCAGGGTCTGTTCAAGCCTATGGGAAGTGCGTTTAAGCAGGCGAATGCGATCAGTCATGTGCACCGGCAGGCGGATGGTGCGTCCTTGATCGGCGATGGCACGGGTGATCGTCTGCCGAATCCACCAGGTGGCGTAGGTAGAGAAGCGAAAGCCGCGCTGATGTTCGAATTTTTCCACCGCCTTCATCAACCCCAGGTTGCCTTCTTGAATCAAATCAAGGAAAGGGACGCCATGGCCGATGTAGCGCTTGGCAATGCTGACCACCAGGCGCGTGTTGGCTTTGATGATGTGCTCGCGCGCCAGACGCCCATCCTCCACGATAGCTTCAAGCTCCCGTCGTCTGCTGGTCTGTCCTCGACCGGTGAGTTTCGCCAGCTCTGCCTGAGCCTCTCTGCCCCGTTGAATGCGTTGCGCCAGCGCGCACTCCTCTTCCATTGTCAACAGGGGTACACGCGACATCTCCTTGAGGTAAATTTCGACCGTGTCTTCAACCGGCAGCAGATCGAGACTGGATTGCGCCTCGAATTCACTGATCAGCAAGTCGTTGACGTCGGCAGGAGGGGCGAGAAGCTCCTGAAATTCCAGGATTTCTATGCCCATGCGGCGCAATTGTGCGACGATTTTGCCAGGCGATTCACGCATTTTGTCCCCCCGGGGATAGTTTTCCAGGATGTCTTCGGCTGTCAGATATCCCTGCACATCGGCTTTGTCAAGCAAATCCCGCAGAATTTCGGCCTGTGTGCGTTGTATGCTGAGAAGTGTCATGACCGTCCTTCCTGGGGCAATGCAGGGTATAGCTTTGCTGAGATAGCTCAATCCTCTGGCGTGAAAATGGTTTTATATGACGACAGGGGTGGTTCAGCCGGCTCAACGGCATGACCGCAACTGACTTCGTTCAGGTTTTCCCCGCAAATTGGGCAAAGCCCCTTACAATCGGGTTTACACACAGGGCTGATGGGCACTTCCAGGAGCATATATTCGCGCGCCAGTGGTGCAAGGTTGATGTAGCCGGTTTCGGGCAAGATCAGCTCCGAATCGGTGACGGATTGGCTGGAAAAGGCGTACAATTCGGTAAAATTGGCGTGCAGATGCAGGCGGAAATTGCTCAGACAGCGCACGCACTCGCCGGTAGTGTCGGCGTCCAACTGCGCCTGGACAAGCAAGCCCTGAGCCGTGCGGGTGATGTGGGCGTTGCCGGTGAAGCCCTCGAGGTCCAGGTCCGGTTCCAGGTGAAGGCGGGCGGTTTCGAAAATAAAATCCCGGCTGTAGCCGACGGTTTGCCCAATAAGAAAACCAACGTTCAGCCGGAGGAGGTTGGCAGAAGCATGCACTGGCGCGTTGCCCTGTTGTTCTCTGGATTGTACCGCTACTCATTATAGCACAAGAATATTGCGTCGTCAAGAAATTCTATATTTTATGCACGAGATATTATTTTTTACAAATAAATTTGATTTAGGAGGTAATCATGAAGCAGGTGCTGCTGGCGAGTGGGAACCGGGGTAAGCTGGCTGAGTTGCAGGCTCTGTTGCGTGGGCTTGACCTGGAGCTGGTGTTGCTCGATCAGATAGGCATTCTTGCTGAAGTGGAGGAGAGCGGAGAAAGCTACGCCGAGAACGCCGCGCTCAAGGCACAGGCGTATGCCCGTCAATCGGGTCTGGTGACCATTGCCGATGATTCGGGGTTGGAGGTTGATGCCCTGGACGGGTTGCCGGGGATTCGCTCACGGCGCTTTGCCGAAAAGCATAACGCTAGCGACGCCGATCGGCGGGCTTACCTGTTGGAGCGTTTGCGTGGCTTGCCGCGCCCATGGAAGGCTCGCTTTCGTTGCACGGTGGCCATCGCTACGCCATCGGGGGAGGTGTTTCTCAGCGAGGGGGAGTGTCTTGGAGAAATCATCCCCGAAGAACGCGGCGCGCATGGTTTCGGCTACGACCCGATCTTTTACATTCCCGAACTGGGAAAGACGATGGCTGAGCTGGAAATGGAGGAGAAGAACCGCATTTCCCACCGCGCCCGGGCAATCGAGCGGGCGCGGCCGCGGCTGACAGAATTGATAAATCAGGGGAAGTGACGCCTGCCGAGGTCTTATTTTCGATTATGATACCGCTTATGCGGGATAACGTCTCACCCAACCTGGACGACTGGGTTTCAACATTGCTCCGCTGGATATTTTTGCTGGGATTGAGCGTCATCCTGGCTCTGGGGGACAAACTGAACCTGTCGGTGCTGATTACGCTGCTGGTCGCTGTGCTGTGGAATTTGAGCCTGAGCTTCCTGGCAGCCCTTCATCAGCGCCTTCCCGGGCAGCGGTACCTGATCTTAGCCGGCGACATCGCGGTTGCAATCCTGCTGTATTATTTCAGCGGTATGCTGACTGGCGGGATTCACTGGGTCGGGCTTTTACCGGTCGCTGCGGCTGCTCAATATTTTCTGACGCGTGGAGCGCTGCTGACGGGGGTCGGTTTTCTGTGCTTGCAGGGTTTCATCACCCTGGTGCAGGCTGACTTTTCGACCGCTGCCCTGGGGCTGGCGCCCTACGGCATCCTTTATCTGCTGTTCGGGGCGGTGATTGGCCCGCTGGGCCGGGGTATGCAGGCTGAAGTTGCCCGCGCGCGCGAACGTCTGCTCTCAGTGCGCCGGGAGGCTGAGCGGCTTCAACGCGAGCGCAGTCACGCCCTGTACCGGTTGATCTCGGCTTTGGGAACGACGTTGAATTATCAGCGCGTGCTCGATATTGCTCTGGACCTGGGATACAGCACCCTGGCGACGACGAACGGCGGCAGCGAGCACATGATCTGCGCCGTGCTTTTATACGCTGAGAATGGCTCAGCGCGGACTGAGCTGAGGGTGGCCGCCTCCCGCCGGTTGCTGGCTGCCGACCAGCGCGTCCTGCTACCGGGCAGGCAAGGGCTGATCGGACGGGCGATTGATGAAGGCGCCGCTCAACTGGGCAAGGGCATCTCCAAAGACCCGGAGCTGAACCGCCTGGTGGCGTTGCGTTCCTGTCAGGCGGCTTACTGTATTCCCTTGCGCATGGGGCTGGACACTTATGGTGTGTTGTTGTTTGCTCATCCAGATGAGGATTTCTTCACTCAGGAGCGTTGCGAGATATTGGATATCATCGGCAGACAGGCGGTTATTGCCATGCAAAATGCTCGCCTGTACCGCGATCTGGAGCAGGAGAAAGAGCGCATCATGGAGATTCAGGAAGAGGCGCGCAAGAAGCTGGCGCGCGATCTGCATGATGGGCCTACGCAATCGGTGGCAGCTCTGGCGATGCGGGTCAACTTTGCCCGCCGCCTGATCAGCAAGGATGCCGCTGCAGCAGCAGATGAGCTCTACAAAGTGGAAGAACTGGCCCGGCGCACGACGAAGGAAATCCGCCACATGCTCTTTACCTTGCGACCGCTGGTGCTCGAATCGCAAGGTCTGGTAGCTGCGCTGCAATCGATGGCGGAGAAAATGCAGGATACCTACAACCAGACGGTGTTGATTGACGCCGATCCGCAGGTGGTCTCGCAGTTGGAAATCGGCCGGCAAGGGGTGATTTTCTACATCGCCGAGGAGGCGATCAACAACGCCCGCAAGCATGCCAAAGCAGCACATGTTTGGGTGCGCCTGAAACCTGCCGCTGAAGACGTGGCGTTGCTCGAGATCGAGGATGATGGGGTGGGTTTCGATCCCAAGGCGGTGGAAAGCAGCTACGAAAACCGCGGCAGCCTGGGCTTGCTCAACATGCGCGAGCGCGCAGAGCTGGTGAATGGGATTTTGAACCTTGAAACAGCGCCTGGGCGAGGCACGCGGATACGCTTGCTCATCCCGCTCACCGAAGATGCGGCAGATCGGTTGCGCCGCGGTGGGTAGACCGGATGGCTGTGCGGCTTCCGCTCCGGCTGCGCCTTGCCATGGCGCTATGGGGGGTGGCGTTAATGATCTGGCTGCCCGTAGAGGAAAGCTGGCCGGGATGGGCGCTGGTATTCGCCTTTTGCCTGACCCTGTTGGGGGCTCTTTCTCTGCGTTGGAAATTTGGCTTGTGCACCAACGGAGAGCGCTCGCCGAGAAAGCAGGCGTTGTTCTGCCTGCTGTTGGGGATTGGCACGGGCGCGGCGGTCAGCCCAGTTGCTGTGCTGATCATGGCTTTCAAGACCGGATTGCATGCACATAACCTTCCCGATTACAACATTGCAGAGGTGCTGGCGGTCTTGTGGTTGACGCCGCTTTTTTCCCTGCTCGGGTTGGTAACAGCAGCGGCGGGATTGGGGTTGGAGAAGTTGTTGCACCGAAAGTAAGGCGGTTTGCTGTGCCGGATGCTTCGACCCTCTATTATCGCGCATATCGAAACGGATTCGGCGGCCCGGCAGTGCTGATTCATGGAGCAGGGGGAATGCACCTATCCTGGCCGCCGCAAATTCGCCGGCTGAAGGGGTTCACCATGTTTGCATTGGATCTGCCGGGGCATGGCAGGAGCGCTGGCGAAGGGTGCCGCTCCATCCGCGGCTATGCGGAGGCGACGCTGGCGTGGGCGCAGGCGGTGGGGATTAACCAGGCAGTTTGGATTGGCCACTCGATGGGAGGGGCGGTTGCGCTGGAGATGGCTTTGTTACACCCCGGGCGGGTGCTGGGTATAGCTTTATTAGGCAGCGCCGCCGGCCTGCGAGTGAACCCGAAGCTGATTGACCTTGCTTCTAGCGCCGCTACATCGGGGCAGGCTGTCGAAAAGATAGTGCGCTGGTCTTTCAGCAAACAGGCGCCGCCTCGGCTGGTGGAGCTGACGCGCAACCGCATGTCCGAAACGCTGCCGGAAGTGCTGCTGGCTGACCTGCTGGCATGTGACGCCTTTGACGTCACCCCACAATTAAGCCAGATAACCCAGCCAGCGCTGGTGATGTGCGGGACAGAGGATCGCATGACACCCCTGGATGCCGCTCGCGCTCTGGCCAAGGCGCTGCCCCATGGGCGTTTGCAGGCTATCCCTCAAGCAGGGCATATGTTGATGCTGGAACGCCCAGATGCAGTGGCTGATTTGTTGCGCGCTTTCCTGGAAACAATATAATCTGACTTGTCATTTTTACCCGCCCCAGGTATAATTTCGTTCGCTCCAAGCGGGCGGTTAGCTCAGTTGGTTAGAGCGTTGCGTTGACATCGCAAAGGTCGTAGGTTCGAGTCCTATACCGCCCACTGCTAACGCCTCTCTGGTTGATCCCTCCAGCAGGGCGTTTTTTCGTCCGTATGCTTTGGTATCGCTGTGTGTTCAGCGCCGACGAAAGAGTTACGCGAGGGGTTGCCAGGCAAGCCTTGCTTGGGTATAATCACAACATCCGTGAACAGGTGTGTTGACTGGGACGAGTAAGCAGGCATGCAGCCGCCAGAGAGTGAAGAGAGTGAGCTGAAACTCTTCATCGGCAGGCGCCTGTTGAAAACCACCCACGAGCGAGACCCCCAAAGGCGCGGAGAAGTTTTTCTTCCACCGCAGCCGAGTAAGGCGAACGGCTGACCTCGTTATCGGTCGCAGCGAGATGCTCCCTTTGGGAGCAATCTGGGTGGAACCGCGAGAGTTCTGCTCCCGCCCCAGAAGGGTGGGAGCTTTTTTATTCAGGGTTTATTACAAATGGCAGGTGGAACCGCGCAATGGTGCCAACGCCATGAAGCAGCGGTTTCAGGAACGATGATGGACGTGAAACGGAGAAGGACATGGCAAAACAAGGAGCAGAAGCGTACGAAGATAGCGAGCTGTATCGCATCCGCCATTCGGCGGCGCATGTGATGGCGCAGGCGGTGCTGGAAATGTTCCCCGAAGCGAAGTACACCATCGGTCCATCGGTGGAAGATGGCTTTTACTACGACTTTGACTTGCCGCGCCCGCTTACGCCGGACGACCTGGAAAAGCTGGAAGCGCGCATGCGCGAAATCATCGCTGGCAACCATCGCTTTGTCCGCCGGGTGATCTCCGCCGAGGAGGCGCGCCAGATCTTCAAAGATCAGCCCTATAAGCTGGAGCTGATCGAGGGATTGGAGCAGGGCAGTTTCGACGAGTATGGCAATCCGCTGGATGTAAAACCGGAGATTTCCATCTACACCCACGGCAATTTCGTCGATCTGTGCCGCGGTCCGCATGTTGAGAGCACCGGCCAGATCAACCCTGCGGCGATCAAGTTGATGAACGTTGCCGGGGCATACTGGCGTGGAGATGAGCGCAACCCGATGTTGCAGCGCATCTATGGCACAGCCTGGCGCACCGCCGAGGAGTTGGAGGAATATCTGTGGCGCCTGGAAGAAGCAAAGCGGCGCGATCACCGGCGCCTGGGGCGCGAACTGGACCTGTTTAGCGTCAGCGATGAGGTGGGGGCCGGGCTGATTCTCTGGCATCCCAAGGGGGGGATGGTGCGCAAGCTGGCGGAGGACTATTGCCGCGCTGAACATGAAAAAGGCGGCTATCAGTTCGTTTACTCGCCGCATATTGGCAAGGCAGCCTTGTGGGAGACCAGCGGACACCTGGATTGGTATAAGGATAACATGTACGCGCCGCTGGAGATCGAAGGGCAGCAGTATTACCTGAAACCGATGAACTGCCCATTTCACGTGCAAATCTACAAGAGTAGCCTGCGCTCCTATCGCGATCTGCCATTGCGCTTTGCCGAATGGGGTACGGTTTATCGCTATGAGCGCGGCGGCGTGCTGCACGGGCTGCTGCGTGTGCGCGGTTTCACCCAGGACGACGCCCATCTCTTCTGCCGCCCAGATCAGATGCCCGAAGAGATCGATCGGGTGCTCCAATTCAGCCTGAATATCCTGCGGGCGTTTGGCTTTCGCGACTTTCAGGCGTATCTCTCCACTCGCAATCCAGAAAAGGCAGCGGGGAAGCCAGAGGATTGGGAAGCGCCGACAGAGGCTCTGCGCCAGGCGTTGATCCGCGCCGGTGTGCCTTACCAAATTGACGAGGGCGAAGCCACTTTCTACGGCCCGAAAATTGATATCAAGGTCAGAGACGCCTTGAAGCGCGAGTGGCAGTTGAGCACCATCCAATTCGACTTCATTCTGCCGGAGCGTTTCAACCTGACTTACATCGGCGAAGATGGCTCAGAACACCGCCCGTACATGATTCACCGAGCGCTGCTCGGCTCGATGGAACGTTTCATGGGTGTGTTGATTGAGCATTTTGGCGGGGCGTTCCCGGTTTGGCTTGCGCCGGTGCAGGCGGTGTTGATCCCGATTGCCGACCGCCATCTGGGCTACGCCCGGGAGGTTGCCGCCAGACTTGCCGCCGCCGGGTTGCGCGTGCAGGTTGACGACCGCAACGAGCGCATGAACGCCAAGATTCGCGATGCACAACTGCAGAAAATCCCCTACATGCTGGTCGTCGGCGATCGTGAGGTGGAGCAGGGGATGGTGGCGGTGCGCCTGCGCTCGGGTGAAAACCCGGGTCCGCTGCCGTTGGAAGAATTCCTGCAACGAGCGCGACAGGATATGCAAACCCGAGAATGAACGAAAGGATTGGTTGACGATTTGGCGGAGTCTATGGTATCATCCGAGCGACTGGCTGAGCGCCAGTATTTAATTCACTGTTTGGAAGGAGTTACGCATCAGCGCTGAGAATTTCCGCGTCAACGAAGCCATCCGCGCTCCCGAAGTCCGCTTGATCGGCCCAAAAGGGGAAAACCTGGGCGTGGTTCCCATTGCCGAAGCCCAGCGTATTGCTCACGAAGCCGAACTTGACCTGGTTGAGGTGGCGCCAACTGCGCAACCGCCGGTCTGCCGGGTGATGGATTTTGGGAAGTTCATCTACGAGCGCACCAAGAAGGAACGCGAAGCCCGCAAAGCGCAGACGAAGATCGAAGTCAAAGAGATCCGCTTGCGTCCGAAGACCAACGAACACCATCGCGATCTCAAAGTGCGCGACGCACGTCGCTGGCTCGAAGCTGGCATGAAGGTTAAGGTGCGCATTCGCTTCCGCGGGCGAGAGATCACCTATCCGGAGATCGCCCTCAACGATCTGAAGGAGATAGCCGAGGAGCTATCGGAGCTGGCGATCATCGAGCAAGCGCCTGCCTTGGAAGGGCGCACGATGTTGATGGTGCTGGCTCCCAGCAAAGGACAAAAGAAGAAGTAGCTCGCTGCGCTGATCGTTTTTCTGGGATGGAGTACTCCGGGCGGGGCGACGTGAGCGTCGCCCCGTATACCGCTGACGGAACTGTGAAAGGAGCAAGACTGTGCCGCGTAAGCCGACACTCGGAAAATATAAAATCAAAACCCATAAGGCGACTTCGAAGCGATTTCGTCTCACCGGCACCGGGAAGCTGGTGCGCACCAAAGGCGGCAAAAGCCACCTGCGGCGGCGGACATCCAAGCGCACCAAGCGCCTGTTCGATGAGATGATCCCAGTCAAGGGCCGGGGGATCGTGAAGCGCGTCAAGCGCCTGGCGCCATACCTGGATAAGTAAGCGCTGCGGTATCGGCGACATCGGTGAAATTGGTTAGTGCGACCGTTGGGTGCATGCAACTGGCTGGAGGACAACCCGCCGGCGCCCAGGGGTTCGCAGGAGAGAAATGAATGGCAAGAGTAAAGACCGGTCCCTATCGCCGGCAACATCACAAAAAAGTACTGAAATTCACCAAAGGTCAGTTTGGCACCCGCTCGCGCCTCTTTCGTCGCGCCAATGAGGCTATGCTCAAGAGCCTGTGGTACGCCTACCGCGACCGGCGTTCTCGCAAACGCGATCTGCGCCGGCTGTGGATTGCACGTATCAACGCTGCTGCCAGACAAAACGGCGTCACCTATAGCAGCCTCATTCATCATCTGAAAGCCAATCAGATTATCATCAACCGGAAGATGCTTGCCGATCTGGCGGTGCGCGACCCTCAGGCTTTTACGGCTGTTGTCAACAAAGCCCTGAACCGCTAGTTTAGAATCGATCAGCCAATGCCGGCGGGACAGTCTGTCCCGCTGTTTGCGCGTGGGACGGTTGTAGTATAATGCCCATATTTGGAGGTCTGATGTCCAATCGGGATAACCGAACGATCACCGAATACCAGGGCGGATTCTTCCAGGGTATGTCCAACCGTATCAAGCTGATCATCCGACTGATGGCAGATCGGAGGGTCAATCCGATTTTGAAATTGCTGCCGGTTGGGGCGCTGATCTACCTGGCGATCCCGGATCTCGCCCTTGGTCCGGTGGATGACGCCTTGCTGATCTGGCTGGGGACATTCTTGTTTGTGGAGCTTTGCCCTCCCGATGTGGTGCAGGAACACATGGAGCGGTTAGAGCGCGAAGCGCGTGCGATGCGGGAAAAAAGCGCCCCCGCAGAGCAACCCCTGATGGAAGAAGACATCATTGACGCCGAATACTGGGAGGAGCAGAAAAAGCCCGATTGACACGTTTGATTCTGCTGTCGGTCATCCTGTTGGCGCTGGCAGCCTGCACTGTCAATCGCCAACCCATTCTCGATGTGCCGACGATCCCAACAACTGCGCCGGAAACCGCATCACCCCCAACGGCAACAGCCCGCCCGGCAGCCAGCCATACCGCGCCGGTTGCGGTTGTCAATACGCCCACTAAGGAACCTTCACCGCAGGTCACCGCAACAGTTCACCCTGCTCTGCCCGATCCTCAATCGGCTACCTGGCTCCTACTAGCCGATGGACTGGAGCGACCCATCGCCGTGGTTGCGTCTGGAGATGGGTCGGGCAGGTTGTTCCTGGTTGAGCAGCCGGGATCGATTCGCGTTTTCCAGGATGGAGCGCTGCTGGCGCAGCCTTTCCTGGATATTCGCGAGCGCGTGGGCAGTCGCGGCAATGAGCAGGGGTTGTTAGGCCTGGCATTCCACCCCAATTACGCCACTAACGGCTACTTATACGTTAATTACACCGACCGGGATGGCGATACGGTGATCTCGCGCTTTTCGGCAGTCACTGGCGAGCCTGACCGGGCTGATCCAAGCAGCGAGAAACCGCTCTTGCGGGTTGCGCAGCCCTATCCGAATCATAACGGCGGTTCGGTTGTTTTTGGGCCGGATGGCAACCTGTACCTGGGCTTGGGCGATGGCGGCTCGGCTGGCGATCCTCAGGGGAACGCGCAGTCCTTGCGCACCCACCTGGGCAAGATTTTGCGCCTCGACGTGGATGGCGGTGACCCGTATGGAATCCCGGCTGATAACCTTTTTGGGGAGGGGCTACCGGAAATCTGGGCTTACGGGTTGCGCAATCCCTGGCGTTTTTCGTTCGACCGGCTGAGCGGGGATATCTACATTGCCGACGTTGGCCAAAATGCCTGGGAAGAGGTGAATTATCTGCCGGCGGGCAGCCCGGCCGGGGCTAATTTCGGCTGGGATTACCGCGAAGGAACGCATCCCTTCGAGGGGCAACCGCCAGCAGGTATCAGCTTGATTGATCCGGTGGCGGAGTATAACCACACACAGGGCTGCTCGGTAACCGGCGGCTATGTCTATCGCGGCAATCGCTTACCGGCCTGGCGCGGCGTTTACCTTTACGGCGATTTTTGCAGCGGGATTGTCTGGGGCATGGTGCGCAACCCCGACGGCACCTGGCAGACACGTCCGTTGTTTGATACTGGACACTACATCAGTTCGTTTGGCGAGGATGACGAGGGCGAAGTATACCTGGTAGATTTAAACGGCGGCGTTTATCGCTTGTCGCCCAATCCGTAAGGTTGGTCTGATGAAGCTCACCCGTTTCTGGTTTGTGGGGATTGCTCTGATTCTGGGAGCGTGTTCTGGAGCCATTCTTCCAGGCGAACAGGTTCCCCTGCCAACCGGGCAAACGCTCCCTGTCAGCGCAGCAGTCAGCCCTTCTCCGCCTTCCACTACGGTTGCCCCCAGTCTGGTTCCCCCAACATCGCAATCACCTCGCCCGCCGAGCGTTACCTGGACGCCGACGCTGACCGCCAGCGCCACCCCTTTCCCGCCGGTTCGTTTTGCGGTGATTGGCGATTACGGCGGGGGTGGTCCTCCTGAGGCTGATGTGGCCGAGCTGGTGAACGGTTGGGGGGTGGATTTTATCATCACCGTCGGCGATAACAATTACCCGGATGGGGCGGCCGAGACGATTGATCATAACATCGGCCGTTTCTATCACGCGTATATTTCGCCGTACGTTGGTAAGTATGGCAATGGGGCTGACCAAAATCGTTTTTTCCCCACCCTGGGAAACCACGATTGGAACAGCAATGCTGCCCAACCCTATCTGGACTACTTCACTCTACCGGGCAATGAGCGTTATTATGATTTTACCTGGGAGCCAATCCATTTCTTTGCCCTGGACAGCGACTCGCGCGAGCCAGATGGGGTTGGTAAAAGCTCCGTTCAGGCGGATTGGCTGCGCGAAGCTCTGCAGCGCTCTACTGCGGTCTGGAAAGTGGTGTATCTCCACCACGCGCCATATTCTTCTGGGTTGCATGGCCCAACAGGTTGGGCGCAATGGCCCTACGCTGCCTGGGGAGCCGATGTGGTGCTGGCAGGTCATGATCATACTTATGAGCGGTTGCTCATTGACGGCATCCCGTACTTCGTCAACGGACTGGGCGGCGGGTCGATCTATCGTTTTGTAGATATCCATCCGGGTAGCCAGGTGCGCTACAACGACGATTACGGAGCCATGCTTGTGGAAGCCGATGCGCATCAGATGATCTTCCAGTTCTTCAATCGTCGGGGAGAGTTGATCGACGCATGGACGTTGTATAAGTGAACGATTATTGGATAATAATTGTCCAAAATTAATTTTTCCCTTGACAGTCTTTGCCAGGGCGTGGTAGACTTGCTCCGTTCTCATGAATCTCTAATCAGAAAGGACAGGCTCACTCTATGTTCTTCACTCTTGCTGAAATCTGTGGGATGCGCAGCGCCGATAGCGGCGAGGTTGTTGCGCCTCCACGGAGTGCGCCTGTTGATCGGTAGAGACTGAGTTCCTTCGGTTTCCGGCCACGGGTGTGCTCTCCCCGTGGCTTTTTATTTCGAGCGATTGCCGGATTGGGCCACGGGTGTTACCGTGGCCTTTTCTTTTTTGGAGGCAGAGATGTCTGAAGCGATTTTGGTCAACAACGTATACAAAAAGTTTGGCAAACCGGCGCAATCGCTCTGGAAGCGTCTGCGTGGCAATGAGCAGAAGCGCAATGGCAACAGCCTGGCGGTTTCTGTGGGCGAGCGCTTGCCGGAGGGTCAATCGGCTCGGTCATCGCCGGTCGTGGCGGCGGTAGATCATGTGTCTTTCAGCGTTGGCGAAGGCGAGATCTTCGGCGTCTTAGGCCCGAATGGCTCCGGCAAATCCACGCTGATTCGCCTGATCTCAACCTTGCTGCTGCCGGATGCCGGTTCGATCCAGGTGTTTGGGCATGATGTGGTCAAACAGCCCATGGAAGTGCAGCGGTTGATCAACCGGGTTTCAGTGGAGGCGAGCTTCTTCAAGAAACTCTCGCCGATGGAAAACCTGGTGTACGGGGCGAGATTGTATGGGATGAGCGGAGGTGAAATCCGCCGCCGGGTGGAGGAGATCCTGGGGCGATTGGGCCTGGAGCGGCGTTCGATTCATGCGCCGATGGAGCAGATGTCGCGCGGTATGCAGCAAAAAGTAGCGATTGCGCGCGCCCTGATCTCCCGGCCGCGGCTGCTCCTGCTGGACGAGCCGACAACAGGGCTGGATCCGCGCTCCAAGCGGGAGGTTCAGGCGGTGGTTCGCGAGCTGAACCAGGACCATGGCACCACAATCTTGCTCACCACCCACGACATGGTTGAAGCAGATCAGTTGTGCGGTCGCATTGCCATCATCAATAGCGGCAAGATCGTGGCGCTGGATACGCCGCAAGCCCTGAAGGGCAAGATCTCTAGCAACGGGCATGAGCCAACCCTGGAAGACGTTTTCATCGAACTCACCGGGAATGTGCTCATCAAAGAAGACGAAGAAGAGTAACACGGAGGTTGAAATGTCTGTGCTGGTACATGAACTGAAAGCTACATACGCCTTTATGGAACGCAACGCCAACCTGATCAAGCGCTACTGGTCGTGGGAGCTGGTTTGGCTGGTGTATTCCGTCGCCAACAGCCTTTCGGTGAGCTTCATCGGGTTGGGGATGGAACGCCTGGGTGGCGCGCAGACGCTTGACGGGCGCTATCTGGTGCTCTACCTGGTTGTGGGTACGCTGGTATGGCGCTATCTGTCGATGATTTTCTACTGGATTACTGACATCATCGGCATGGAGCGTTGGGAGGGGACGATTGAGTACACCTTGATGGCGCCGATCCGTCGTATTACCCACATGGCAGGGCAGACCTTGTTCGCCGTCGTATACAGTCTGCTGTTCACCGGCGTCATCTTGCTGATTACGGTGGCGTTGTTTGAAATCGATATGAGCAACGCCAACCTGATTGGCGGCACAATCATGCTGATTGCAGGGTCGCTCTCGTTCATCGGGGTGGGCATCATGGGTTCCATCTTGCCGATGTTGTTCCCGGAGCGCGGCAGCCAGATGACGCACGTGATCATCGCCTTGTTGCTGCTGGTATCGGGTGTGTACTATCCGGTGGAGGTGCTGCCCGGCGCTCTGCAGACGCTGGCGGTGTTCAGCCCCGCCACCTATGTGCTGGATGGCACACGCAAAGCGCTGCTGGATGGCAGCTCATCACTGCAACTTTGGCCATACATTTGGCCGACCCTGCTGATGGGTGTGCTGGCAATTCCTATCGGACTTTGGATTTTTAAACTGGCGGAACGTTACGCCAAACGCACAGGTAAGTTGCACCGCAACGGATGAGAGGGCGCCGTGCCTGCCCCTGGCCAACCTCGAATCGGCCTGTACCTGTGGCTGCCAGCTTGCCGGTGCGGTTTGAAGGAGGATGAGATGATTACAATTGACCTTGTCGACGAGCATCCCTCGCAGACCAGGACATCTCGCCAGGAGGCAATGGGCGCGGGTAAATGGCGGCTCAGCGGTTTTGATCCTGCTTTTCGAACAGCGTGCGATGTTCATGAGCAATTGCTCCGGCGCGCTCAGCAAGAGCGGCAAATACCGCGTCAGCAACTGCCAGAGCGTTTCGAGACTGGCAGCATCGCGGTTCTGCGGCAGATTGTCCAGGCGTTCATCGCCTGGTTGTAGCCAGCAGTCGGATGCGAATTGATTCAGGACTGAAGCGATAGATGCTGTACCGGAAAGCGCTGGTATGAATATAATAGGAGCAAGCCAAGCCTGCCTGGACTTCGCCAGGGGGCAAAAGAAGGGATGTTGATCCATGATACGAGCGGTTATCTTCGACCTGGGCGGGGTGTTGCTGCGAACAGAAGACCAGGCGCCGCGAGAGCGCCTGGCTTCTCGTTTTGGGATGACGCCGGCGGAGCTTTACTCGTTGGTGTTCGAAAGCGAAAGCGCTCGCCTGGCGCTGTTGGGAAAAATCAGCGCGGAGGCGCATTGGCAGACAATCCAGCAGGTGTTGGGGGTTACTGCGGCGGATATGCCGGCAGTGCGAGCTGAGTTCTGGGCGGGAGATCGCCTGGATACAGAGCTGATCGAGGATTTGCGCCGCTTTCGCCGCCGGTACAAGACGGCTTTGTTGTCCAACGCATGGGGTAACTTGCGCCAGGTCATCGAGCGCACCTGGCAGATTGCCGATGCCTTCGACGAGATGATCATCTCGGCGGAAATCGGCATGGTCAAGCCAGATCCACGCATCTACCAGCTTGCCGTTGAGCGCCTGGGTGTGCGCGCCGATGAAGCGATATTTGTGGATGATTTCATCGAGAATATCGAAAGCGCTCAGGCGTTTGGCATGCGTACGATTCATTTTCGGGAGCGTCAACTGGCCCGGCAAGAGCTGCTCATGTTGCTGGATGGTAAAACAGACAATATGCGGAACGCCGAACGCCGATCCGGGTTCTGACTTCACCGGCGGCAGATGCACACATCACCAGGAGCAAACGAAATGGATTTGACTACCCTGACGATCTCGGAAGCCAGCCGCCTGATTCGCCATGGCGACCTGTCGCCTGTCGAACTGACCCAGGCGCACCTGGAGCGAATCGAGCGGCTGGACCGGCGGTTGAATTGCTTCATCACGCGAACGCCCGAGTTTGCCCTGGAGCTGGCGCGGCAGGCTGAAGCAGAGATACGCAACGGCCGCTGGCGCGGTGAGTTGCACGGCATCCCGGTAGCGTTGAAGGATTTATTCGAAACCAGGGGTATCCGCACGACTGCGGGGTCGAAGTTCTACGCTGATTATCTGCCAGACGAGGATGCTTATACCGTCCAAAAACTGTATCAGGCGGGGGCAATTTTGTTGGGGAAGTTAAACCTGCACGAGATTGCTCTGGGAGTTACCAATGTCAATCCCCACTATGGCCCCTGCCGGAACCCGTGGGATACCCGTCGGGTGACCGGCGGCTCTTCGGGAGGGTCGGCGGCGGCGCTGGCAGCCGGCCTCTGTATGGGTTCCTTAGGCAGCGATACCGGTGGCTCGATCCGCATCCCCGCCTCGTTGTGCGGCGTGGTGGGTTTCAAGCCCACATATGGCAGGGTTAGCCTGCGAGGCGTCATACCATTGAGCTGGAACCTGGATCACGCCGGGCCAATGGCGCGCTGTGTGCGCGATGCCGCCCTGTTGTTGCAGGCGATTGCCGGTTATGACGCGCAGGACCCGTGCTCTGAGCCCATCCCCGCTGGCGATTACCTGGCAGAGCTGGAGGCCGGGGTGGGCGGTTGGCGGGTTGCACTGATCTGGGATGAGTACATCCTGGCCGAAACCGATCCAGAGATCCTCGGCGGCGTTGAGGCTGCCGCAGATGTCTTTCGCAAGCTGGGGGCGCAGGTGGAACGGAGTGAGTTGCCGCAGGCGCATGAAGCCGCCCGGGCAAACCGGTTGATGACTACCAGCGACGCCGCCGCCTTTCACCGCCAGCGGCTGGAGGAGTCGCCGCAGGATTTTGGCGAGGATGTCTTGCAGCGCCTGAAATCGGGAGCGGCCTTCACCTCGACGGAGTACAGTCTGGCGCGACGGCTGCAAAGTGTGCTGCGCCGCCAATACCAGGAATTGTTGACCAATTTTGACATCCTGCTCACTCCCACCACACCGTTGACGGCGCCGGAGATTGTCTACGGGACAGATGCCATCGAGCAGGCGCGCCAGCTCACCCGCTTCACCTCGCCATTCAACCTGACTGGCTTGCCGGCGCTTTCGCTGCCCTGTGGCTTTACCTCTGCTGGCCTGCCTTTTGGGTTGCAGATCGTCTCCCGCCCCTGGGGAGAGGCAACTGTGCTGCGCGCCGGCCACGCTTACGAACAAGCTACCGATTGGCACCACAGAAAGCCGGTGCTGGATTGAATAGCCTGGTCACCCTTGGCGTTATAGCCGATACGCATATCCCCGATCGGCGGCGCAGCCTGGATGCGCAGGTGGCGACGGTCTTTTGCCAGGCTGGCGTCGCGGCAATCCTGCACGCCGGCGATGTCTCAACGCCGGGTGTGTTGCGCCAGTTGGAGCAGATCGCGCCGGTATACGGCGTGCGCGGCAATCGGGACTGGGTGGCTCTGCGGCATCTGCCGCTGGCGCGGCGCCTGGAAATTGCCGGTGTGACCATTGGGCTGACCCATGGGCATGGTCTCGCCTGGCAGTACCTGAAGGATCGCTGGGAATATCTCCGACGCGGCTACCGACTGGAGATATTTCAGCCGCGCTTGCTGGCAACCTTCCCCGATGTGGATGTGATTGTGTTTGGTCACACCCACCGGGCGCTCAATCATCGTGTGGATGGAAAACTGATTTTCAACCCCGGGTCGCCACACTTTCCCGATCGAAAGGGGGATTTTCCCAGTGTAGGGTTGCTGCACATCGGCGAGCACAGGGTAGTGTCGGGGGAAATTCGGGTGCTTACCCCATAGATCGCATAACCGCGCCGTTGGCGGGGTTCCGGGCGGTGTATCAGGGTTGGATGGGAACCTCGAGATATACCGGGACGTTCCACTTATGGTACTTTGGGATGCGCCCGCGCACAGCCATATCGAAAATCTGGCGCAGTTGGGTCGTCACCGGACCCATTTTCCCATCGCCGATGGGATGGTGATCCAGGCGGGTGACGGCAACGATCTGGGCGGCGGTGCCGGTCATGAAGAGTTCATCGCACAGGTAGGCTTCGGTGCGGTCAATAGGCCGTTCGATGACCGGCAATCCCAGCTCTTGCTGAGCCAGCTCAATGACTGTGCGCCGGGTGATGCCTTCTAAGATGTTTTCTGTAATCGGCGGTGTGATCAGTGCGCCGTTCTTTACCAGGAAGACATTCATCGCGCTGCCTTCAGAGATGTGTCCATCCTGGGTGAGCACCAACGCTTCGTCGAAGCCAGCCAGAGCCGCGTCCGATTTGATCAACGCTGAGTTGGCGTAGGCGCCGCTGATCTTGCCCCGCGCCGGAATGGCGTTATCGTCCACCCGCCGCCAGGAGGAGATCGTGGCATGGGCGTTGGTATCATTGGTGACGTAGCGATCAAACGGCACCGCAACGATCGATATTTCCTCGTGCAATCCGTGCAACTTTACACCAATGATTTCATCTGTCTTGTAAGCCAGCGGGCGGATATACACATCGCGCCGGTAACCATCGGCGCGCAGGAGCTCCAGGGTTATCTGGGTCAGGCTTTCTGGGGTATGGTTCAGCTCCATGCGCAACAGACGGGCTGAGTTTAAAAAACGCTGGTAGTGATCCAACGGGCGGAAGACGAAAAGTTGTTCCTGCTCGGGGTTCCAGTATCCACGCATGCCGCCAAATACCGCCGTGCCGTAATTCAGGGCGTGCGTCAAAACGCCAATCTTGGCCTCGCTGTAGAGGACAATCTTACCCTTAAAGTATGCGTGAATAGGCAGCTCCATAGCTCTCATCTCCTGATACCTGTTCCGCTTCGCTTGTGCTCAACCTCTTTCGTACGCGTGTGGATTATACCTGCCAAAGGTGAAATTGGGCTTGCGATTTTATCTGTTCGGTGTATACTGAACGAGATCATCCCCATATGGTCCAACCCATTTTTTGGAGTTTGTGCATAAGCTTTCCGGAGGACACCTATGAAACGCGCGGTTAGCATCAGTATTGGCTCGTCTAAACGCGATAAGTCGGTGGAAGTGGAGTTGCTTGGGGAAAAGATTATCATCGAGCGCATTGGCACGGATGGCGATATGGAAAAAGCCGCCCAACTCTATCGTGAGCTGGATGGGAAGGTGGATGCCTTTGGAGTGGGCGGCGCAGATCTTGGCATTATGGTAGCGGATCGCTGGTATCCTCTATATTCCGTGCAACCGATGGTTCGTTACGTCAAGGAAACGCCAGTTGTGGATGGCACCGGCTTGAAGAATACGCTGGAATACCGCTTGGCCGCGGTGATTGATGCCCAGATTGGCGATTACGTTCAGAAGATGGGGAAAAAGGCGTTCATCACTCTGGGTGTGGATCGTTGGGGGATGACAAAATCGTTCCTCGATCACGGTTACGAGTGCATCTTTGGCGACATGATGTTCGGTTTGGGACTGCCGTTCGCTGTGCGCAGTGAAAAAGCGCTCAAACGGCTGGCGTCGGTGCTGATGCCGATCGCCGGTCGTTTGCCGTTCGAATGGGTCTATCCCACGGGGGAGAAACAGGAGACGCGCGCCCCCAAATGGGAACGCTATTATCAGTGGGGCACCGTCATCGCTGGCGATTGCCACTATATAAAGCGCCATATGCCGGATCGGCTGGATGGAAAAGTAATCGCCACCAATACCACCACACCAGGGGATATTGAGCTGTTTCGCCAGGCAGGGGTAAAATACGTTGTCACCTCTACGCCGGTGCTAGAAGGACGCTCTTTTGGCACAAACATGATGGAAGCTGCCCTGATTGCCGTTTCTGGCAAGCGGCGCAAGCTGGAGCGGGAGGAACTGAACCAACTGCTTGACCAATTGGGTTTTGAACCACAACTTCAGGAGTTGAATTGAGATGGATGCCTTGATCACTGCCGGAGGTGTTCCACAGCCGGGCGAGCCGCTGTATGAATATACCCGCGGAGCGCCAAAGGCGATGCTGGATATCGTTGGGAAGCCGATGATTCAATGGGTTTTGGACGCTGTAGAGGGCGCCAGCACGGTTGAGCGCGCTGTGGTTATTGGCTTGCCATCGGAGAACGCAATGGTCAGCACCAAAATTGCCGCCTATCTACCCAACCAGGGCAGCATGGTCGCCAACATCCGCGCTGGGGTGGCTAAAGTCGTCGAACTCAACCCCGAAGCCAAGTATGTCTTGCTGATCTCCTCGGACATCCCTACCATCACCTCTGAGATGATCGATTGGACTGTGCGCACGGCGATGGAAAGCAATCATGAGGTGTATTACACTGTGATCACCCGCGAGGCTATGGAAAAACGCTTTCCTGGCTCAAGGCGCTCCTATACGCGCCTGCGGGATGTGGAAGTGTGCGGCGGGGATATGAACATGGTCAAGACCAGCCTGGTAACTCAGCAGAATGAAATCTGGGATAAATTGGTGGCAGCGCGTAAAAACGTCTTTAAACAGGCAGCTTTGATCGGATACGACACACTCTTCTTGCTACTTTTCCGCCTGGTGTCGCTGGATGGGGCGGTCAGGCGCGCCAGCCAGCGGTTGAACGTGCGCGGCAGGGCGATTGTATGTCCCTACGCCGAGGTTGGCATGGATGTGGATAAGCCTCATCAGCTTGAGCTGGTGCGGGCAGATCTGGCAAGCCGTCTCTCCGCGTGAATCGGTTCTTAAATCTGGACGCCCGCCTTTCCGCAAGGCTGTGTGTGGCAGAAAAGCCCGGGGTGTTGCGCACGATAGCCGCGCTGTTGGCGCATTCCGGCGATTCGTGGTTCTGGTTGCTCGGCCTGGCGATCCTCTGGGCAGTCGGGACACCGTACTGGCGAGTGCGAGCGCTCGGGTTTGTCGTGGGCATTCTGGCGACAGCGGTGGTCGTCATGGCAATCAAGTTTACCGTCCGGCGCAGACGACCGGCAGGAGAGTGGGGCAGTATCTATCGTCGCAGCGATCCGCATTCCTTTCCGTCGGGACATGCGGCGCGCGCGGTGATGTTGGCGGTGGGGGGACTGGTGTTCGGTCCTGCATGGTTAGGGGGCTTATTGCTGATCTGGGCGCTGGGTGTGCTGATGGCGCGCGTAGCTATGGGCGTACATTTCCTCTCGGATGTCATCGCCGGCGCCTTGTTGGGGGGAGTGATCGGTTATTTACTCTTTACCTTTGCCCGCGCCTGGTTGTAAGCTAGGTGTTGCTCAGCAGCTCTTTCTTGAGGCTTTCGATCGCATCTACGGGTGTTGGATTCACCTGGTAGGCCATTGCCAGGTAGTAAGCGGTGTAGTCGCCGAAGTGAAGCGTCGTCCACAAATGGGCAAGCCGAGTTTCGCCGGAAGCCTGGTAGGTATCGGTGCTGATGCCGTTCAACATCAGGATTTTACGCGTCAACTCAGAGCGCCGGCGGTTGCGCGGGTGATCGGAAGGCGCTTGGAGAAAGAGCACCGCCAGGCGGTTGAAGGCTTCTTGCGGATTGATGCTGCCGGCAAGCAGGTTGTGGTCCGCTTCGGGAAGCTCCTCAAAATGTCCCCAGGCTTTGGCCAGCTCATTGATTTGCGTCTTCCAGCGACGCGCCACAGGCGCCAGGATATCTGACCCAAGCACGGCGACCAGCCGTCCTACCAGTTGCCCGGCAAGGCGTTTGGCGGGGTTGTGAACAGCCGGCACCTCGGCGCGCAACTGGTTCTGCGCGGTTTTCATTGCCGCGACGGCATCGCGCAGTTCGTCTGCCGGATTGGCGATCAATCCCAGGCGGTGAAAGGCAGCAAGCAGTAATCCAAATGAAAAGCCGACCGCCGCGCGCGGTTGGCCATCGTGGACAAAGCGCCACACCGGTACGCTGGCTGATTCAGCCGCTTGCGTCAGCGCGCCGCCGCGGCTGATAACCAGGATGCGGCAATTACATCGGATGGCGTAGTCTAAGGCGTCCAGCACTTCTTCGGTATTGCCTGAGTGCGAGGCGGCGATCACCAGCGTTTCGGCGCCGCGCGCCCATGCCGGAAGGCCATAATTGCGATGGACAACGATCGGCACAGAGCACATCGGCGTGGCGTAAGCCGCCAGCAGGTCGCCGCCGATAGCTGAGCCGCCCATACCGGCGATGAGCACCTGGCGGATGCCGTCCCAGGATGGCAGGGGGGCAACGCTTCCAAGCTGCCAGGCTTGTTGGAGCTGCTCTGGCAACGCGTCAATGTGAGCTATCATCTGCTCCGGATCGAGTGTCTGGAATGCGGTAAGGTTATTCAGATCCATTCTGGTTTTCCTTGATGGTGGATTTCGACAACCTATCGGTCACTTTGCGATAGATTTGCCGGCGCGGCCAGCCAGAGGGCGTTGCCAGATGGGCGGCAATGCGTGCCGCAGGCTGGCCCTGGGCGAGCAGTTCGTCAATCGCCTGGTCTACTTGCGCTTCGCTCCAGCGTTCGCCGGTGGACGGACAGCCGGCGATGACCAGGGTGATCTCGCCAAAGATGGGGCGTTCGGCGAAGTGGAGGCGGGCGGCTGAGACGCTGCCGCGGAAAATCTCTTCGTGAAGCTTGGTCAGTTCGCGGGCGACGGCGATCTGGCGGTCGCCAAGGGTCTCTAGCAGATCCTCGAGGGCAGGTATCAGGCGATGGGGGCTTTCCAGAAAGATCAAGGTATACGGTTCGTCGGCAACCTGGGCAAGCAGGCGGCGGCGGTCTCCGGCTTTATGCGGCAGATATCCCAGGTACAGGAAGGCGTCGGTTGGCAGGCCCGAGGCTACCAGCGCGGCAATTGGGGCAGCCGGGCCAGGTACAGGGCTGACGGGATAACCGCGCTCCAGGGCGGCGCGCACCAGTTCGTAGCCGGGGTCGTTCAATGCTGGCGTACCGGCGTCTGATACCAGGGCAACATCGCCCTGTTCCAACGCTGCCAGGATTTCCTTCAATCGAGCCGACCGGCTATGGGCGTGGTAGCTGGTCATGCGGGTATGGATGTCGAAATGCGCCAGCAGTTTGCGCGTCTGCCGGGTATCTTCGGCGGCGATCAAGCGCACTTCGCGCAGGGTGCGCAACGCGCGCGGGCTGATATCTTCCAGATTGCCAATTGGCGTGGCGACCAGATAGAGCGTCCCCATCAACCGCAAACCTCAGGGTAAAGCCCAGGTAACGATGTCCAGCGTCACGGCATTGGAATCTGGGCTGAAGCTGGACAGGCGAGCAGATCCTGGCAGACCCTGATCCGTGCGATAACATAGATAGCTCACAACGGGGGTGTTTTCGAGAATAACGGGCATGCTGGTCATCGGGGCTGACATACAGTTTGCCCGACTGGGTTGGGTGGTGCCATAGACGCCGATGATAGCGTTGTTCTGTGGAGCAAGCAAATGCTGCCCCTCGGCGCTGAGCTGGTGTGCCAGGTCTATGCCCCCGCTGTTGATCTGAGCAGTATCCAGGTCGACGCCATCGTTCAGCATGAGGTTGATCGTGCCGCTGGTGAGCACCACCGGTGTGGCGGTTGGGGTAGTTGCCGGGGCTGTGGTTGGCGTTGGGGTAACCGTTGTGGTGGTGGTGCGCGTCGGCGTGACCGCCACAATTATGCGCACCCAAAACGGGGCGCTGCCGTTCGGACCAAGCCCAAAGAGGACGTTGGCGGCGTTGCGCAACTTCCAATTTCCCTGATATCTGCCTGGGGCGCTCGGAGCAACCATGTCAACAGCGATATCCACGGTTTGGCCGGGAGCCACGTCGCCAGCGAGAGGCAGGCTGACCGGCGCCCCCATCTGTTCGCCGGAAAAGAAAGCCACCGAATAACTGCGCGTCCAGGTGCAGGTGCCAGCGTTTTGCAACCGCCAGATTTTGGTGAACGCCTGGTTCGGCTGTAAGACGGTGTCATCTGGAATGGTCACGTCAATGGGATTTCCAGGGGCAATCAGGTCGCAAGACGGGATGGCAGTGAATGCTTTTGCAGGCGTCGGGGACGTCAGCGGGGTGGCAAGGGTGGGGAGGGGCGAGGGCGTAGGTGTTGTGGTCTCGCTGGGTGTGGCTGTAGCCGTTGGCTGCGATGGGGTCAAAGCGACCATCTCGGTCAGGCGTGCCTGCACCGTCTGATACGCCTGGGTCACATCCAGCTCCGGTGGCGGGGTTGTTTCTGCCTGGGGTAGATTACAACCCGATAGCATGACCATGAGGCAGAGGACAACCATCCAGATTGGTCTGTTATTGAGAATATGACGCGTCATTTCTTTTACGCCCGATAGAGCCAGCATTATGCTGCCGGAGTTTGATCCTGGGTGGAGTCCGCAGCAAGCAGGGCTTTCATCCTGCGCGCCAGGATTCGCCTGGGAAGCAATACTCGCCGTCCACAGCGCAGGCATTCAAGACCGATATCTGCGCCGAGGCGGACAACTTTCCATTCGTAGCCGCCGCAAGGGTGGGGTTTTCGCAGGCGAACCCGATCTTCGAGTTTTATATCTGGCAGCATAGGGAGGATTATAACATGAGGAAACCTCCGCTTTTGCCGCGATGCGGATGGTATAATCTCGACTCAGGGACTGCTCACATGTTGACGACAAATCTGGTTCCATCGATGCTGATCTCGCATCTGTTTGTATTGGTGATTGCCTTTTCGGTACATGAATTTGCGCATGCCTGGACGGCAAATTATTTCGGCGATGAAACTCCGCGGAAAAACGGTCGCCTGACCCTCAACCCGCTCTCACACCTGGATCCGATCGGTTCCCTGCTGTTATTGGTGGCCGGTTTCGGTTGGGCGAAGCCGGTGCCAGTCAATCCCTATGCCCTGCAACGCCGTTCTCCAGCAGCCTTTATGTGGGTCTCGTTAGCCGGACCACTTTCGAACCTGGCGCTGGCAGCGCTGGCAGCCATTCCTTTTCGGCTGGGTTGGGTATCGTCTCTGGATGCTCAGCTCGCCTTATTCACCCGCGGGGAACATTTTCTGCCAACCCTTCCGCAACTTTTGTATGTATTCATCCAGGTGAATTTGTTCCTGATGCTGTTCAACTTGATCCCGCTGGCGCCGCTGGACGGGGAAAAGATCGCTGAATATCTTTTTCCGCCTTCCTGGTCGCGGGTGTTGGATGTCATTCGCCCGCTCGGTCCAATCATCTTACTAGCGATCGCCTTTGTCGGTGCGCTGAATTACCTTATTCTCCCGCCATTGCGCCTTTTGATGGGTTTCTTGGTTGGATGAGCGGTGCCGAGTGGTTGTATCGCGCCCGCCAGTTCTGGAGCGCTCTGCGCGCAGCGCCCTCGCCGCGTGAGCTGGAGCAGGTTCGACGCTGGCTAACACCGCCGCAAATGGCGCTGTTTGAACAGATGCCGCCCGCCGAACAGGCTCACAGCCTGCGAGTGATCAGGCGACTTGCCCCACGGCTCAGTGAAATACCCGAACCGGTGCGCCAGGATTTCATTGCTGCGGCTTTGCTGCACGATGTCGGCAAAAATTGCGCGCCGCTGCGCTTATGGGAACGGGTGGTGATTGTACTGGTTGAAATGGTCTCGCCATCGGCTTTTCATCGCTGGGGAAGCGGACCGGCGCGCGGTTGGCGGCGCCCTTTCGTGGTGGCACGCATGCACCCAGCCTGGGGAGCAGACTTGGTTGCGCGAGCGGGTGCTTCTCCGCTTACGGTTGAACTGATTCGTCGTCACCAGAACTTTCGGGGTGAGAATTCAGTATATGTAGCAGACGACTTGTTGAGCCTGCTGCAAGCAGCAGATGGGAATTCTTGAGGAAAGCGATATGGCAATCCAGATGACGATAATTGGCCTGGGACAAATCGGCGCCTCGATTGGGCTGGCTCTGGCTGAGCGCAAGGATTTGCTGGTGCGCGTCGGCCACGACCGTGATCCGGGTGTAGCCCGGCAGGCGCTAAAGCTAGGGGCAGTGGATCGAATGGAGATTAACCTTCCCAGATCGGTGGAAAACGCCAGCATCGTCGTGTTGAGCATACCGGTTGACCAGATTCGGGAAACCCTGGCGGTGATCGCCCCGGATTTGAAGGAAGGTTGCGTAGTTTTGGACACGGCGCCAATCAAGGCGACGGTAGCCGATTGGGCGCGCGAGACGTTGCCTGACCATTGTCACTACGTTGGACTGACGCCGGTGCTCAATTCAGCCTATCTCTTACAGGAGGCATGTGGTCTGGACGCTGCCCATGCGGACCTGTTTCGAGATGGGATGATGGCAATCGTGTCCACTCAGCAGGCGAGTTCGGAGGCAATCAAACTCGCCGCCGACCTGACCCGACTGCTCGGGGCAACGCCAATGTTCTTTGACCTGGCTGAAATCGATGGCTTGATGGCGGCTATGCATCAGTTGCCGCTGTTGCTCTCGGCAGCGTTGTTGAACGCGACGGTGAATCAACCCGGCTGGATCGAAGCCCGCAAAGTGACCGGCAGTCCATACGCCCAGGTGACCGCGCCGTTTCAACGTCTGACCAGCCCAAGCGGGTTGGCCAGTTCGATAATCCATAACCGCGAGAATGTGTTGCGTGTGATCGACGCCGCCGCGGCCAGCCTTCAGGCGCTGCGCGACTTTCTCGAGAGCGAGGATGAGCTGGCATTGTCGGCGGTTCTGGATCGTGCCCGCCGTGACCGGCAGGTGTGGTGGGAGCAGCGCAAGGCTGCCAATTGGGCTGCCGAGGAAATCGAAACGGCGATGGAACTGCCAACCAGTTCTCAGGTTTTTGGGCGTCTGATCGGCCTGGGGCGCCGGCGCAAGCCGGGAAACTAAGCCATCTTGAATGATGGCTGATTATCCTGATACGATTTTGCTCAAAGAGGTCAAACATGTCTGAGAGAATCGAATGGATACAGGACGAATTGGCCAATTTGAAGGAGAGCGGCCTGTATAACCGCATCCGCACAATTGCCTCGCCGCAGGGAGCCTGGCTCATGGTGGATGGACAGCGAGTGCTCAATTTTTGCTCCAACAATTACCTTGGTCTGGCCAATCACCCCCGAATGGTCGAAGCTGCCCGGCAGGCTGTCGAGCAGTACGGAGTTGGCCCGGCTGCTGTGCGCAGCATTGCCGGCACGTTGGATCTGCACCTGCGGCTGGAGGAGCGCCTGGCTGCTTTCAAAGGTGTGGAGGCAGCCATCACGTTCCAATCGGGCTTCAACGCCAACCTGGCGGTCATCCCGGCGTTGGTGGGCAAAGCCGATGTCATCTTCTCCGATGAGCTAAACCACGCCAGCATCATTGATGGCTGTCGGCTTTCTGGCGCTCAAATTGTTCGCTATGCCCACTGCGACCCGGTTGATTTGGAGCGCGCCCTGGCGGCGAGCCGGGCAAACTACCCTCGCGCCCTGGTAGTAACCGATGGTGTTTTCAGTATGGATGGGGATATTGCCCCGTTGGATCAAATCTATGAGGTGACGCGTAGATACCAGGCGATATTGATGGTGGATGATGCCCATGGGGAGGGTGTGCTTGGGCGCGGCGGCCGCGGCATTGTTGATCATTTTGGCTTGCATGGCAAGGTTGATATTGAGGTCGGAACGTTGTCCAAAGCCTTTGGCGTGGTAGGGGGTGTGGTGGCGGGCAGCGCCCTGGTGGTTGAGTGGTTGCGGCAGCGCGGCAGGCCATTTTTATTCTCTTCTGCTATGACCGCCGCAGATACGGCAGCCTGCCTGGCGGCGGTGGATATCCTGGAGGAATCCTCCGAGCTGGTGGATCGTTTATGGGACAACACCCGCTATTTCAAGGCTGAGATGCGCCGCTTGGGCTTCGATATTGGTCAGAGTGTTACGCCGATCACGCCGGTGATGTTGGGCGAGGCGTCGCTGGCGCAGCAATTCAGCCGAGAGCTCTTTGCAGCCGGGGTGTTTGCTATGGCGATTGGCTTTCCCACCGTGCCGCGCGGCAAAGCGCGCATTCGAGTGATGATCTCTGCTGCGCATTCACAGGATGACCTGAACGTGGGGCTCGAAGCATTTAGCCGGGTGGGGAGGTCTTTAGGGGTGATTTCTTGATTCGTCCAACTTCATAAAGCAGTTCCGGGCTGGGGATACGAACCAGCCCGGTTGCCAAGTATGCACACGGTCAGGAGGCGACTGACAGGGTTAGAGGCTCAAGGGATTTCCAGGAACGGATCGAAGACAGGGTTGGTGCCAGCCCAGATGCAACTCGGTTTTCCCAGCAGGTTGCATTCAGCGGCACGAGAGCAACGGTGCGCCAGCACCCTGGGCGGTTGGTCGGGCAGCCACTCGGGCGGGTAGACCAGTTCTGCTTCCAGCGCCGCCTCTGCCCCGGCGTGATGGCAGTAGAGCACCTTGATCGTTTCCCAGCGTCGTATGGTCATCCTCAGCCTCCTTTGAAATCACCAGCAGTCGTATTCTGAGTATACCGCGCTGCGCTCTGCGCTGATAGTGTCAGTTGTCACTTTTATTTTTGATAAATTGCGTCTGATTGGTGATACATCGTTGGTTGGCTAATTTGGATATAAATATCCGAATACCGAAGAATTGATTGACAATTGAGGTTCGGTGCGTATAATTTCAAAGAACGTGCAGCGACCGGAATTTGGCAGAAGGAGGTGATGTGTAGGGAGCGATTTCGGCTTGGAAGGACTGTTTGGGTTGATTTGTCAACGTTAATCTGAACGGAGGAGAATATGAAACACAGATCGTTCTATCTTCTTGGGGTAGTTGTGCTGCTACTGAGCATGATCCTGGGAGCCTGCGCGCCCCAGCCAGCTGCCACAACCGAAGCGCCCCCACCGCCGACGGCGGCGCCGACCGAAGCACCCCCGCCAACCGAGGCTCCGCCTCCCACGGAGGCTGTAGAAACCGAGGCGCCCCCGGCATATGAAGGCATGAAATACGAAGCGCCGAACTGCGACTATGGCGGGTTGATCAAGTCCATCGAAGCGGTGGACGAATTCACCGTCAAGTTCACCTTCTGCGCCCCCGACCCGGCTTTTCCTGCCAAGGCAGCCTTCTCCGCTTTCCAGATCTATCCCGCTGAATATCTGGAAGCAACCGGCGGCGGCGGCGAGCTGGTTGAAAAGCCGATTGGCACCGGTCCATACATTTTGGAAGCCTGGAACCGCGGCGAGAACGTCGTCCTGAAGCGATTCGATGACTACTGGGGCGAGAAGGCCAAA
>FWPU01002253.1_pt1 | contig 29064 bp, 18 predicted proteins | sample 2228361 | NCBI WGS metagenome assembly FWPU01 (sample SAMEA103939777, study PRJEB20133) | metagenome | reverse complement strand
TTTTCTCTTTTACACACATCCATGACATGCGGGCAACGAGGATGAAATCGGCAACCGCTGGGTGGGTTGCGATAGTCAGGAATTCGCCCTGGGATTCCGGCGGCAATTCCTCCACCCGTAAGGCGGGGCACAGTGGCGATCAGCCCTTGGGTATAGGGATGTAAAGGATTAGAAAATATCTTCTTGGTCTCTGCAGTTTCCACAATCGAACCGGCATACATCACATACACGCGGTTGGTCAACTCGCGCACCACGCCCAGCGTGTGAGTGATCAAGATAACCGACATATTTCGGCTCTCAACCAAATCGCGCAACAAACGCAGGATTTGATCTTGAATGGTTACATCTAGTGAGGTTCCCGGCTCATCGGCAATTAATATTTCCGGGTTGTTCGAAAGCGCCATGGCAATACAGACACGTTGACGCATTCCGCCCGATAATTGAATCGGATAGCTCTTCAATAACCTTGCAGGATCCGCCAGAGCTACATCTTTTAGAGCCAAGGTTGCCATTTCGATGCTTTTCTCACGACTGATCGAGACGCCTTCGCGAACATTGCTCTGGATTACCGCCTGCATCTGTTCTCCGATGGTAAAGACAGGATTCAACGCTGCGGTTGGATCTTGAAAGATCATCGAAATTCCCTGCCCTCGCACCAGCCGCAAGTCGGTATCCTTCATTTTCAAAATATCCTTACCTTTGAAGAGAATCTCACCATGAGGGATTCGAGCAGGTGGCATGGGTAAGACTCGCAAAACGGCTTTCATCGTGGTCGTTTTTCCGCAGCCGGTCTCACCCACCAGACCAACCCGCTCACCAGCAAACATGCGAAAATTCACTCTATCGAGAACACGCAATTCTCCCCCATAAACAGCAAAATTGACAGAAAGATCTCGGATATCCAGAAGAGGAGTTGCGGCGTCGGTCATCTTATGCTTCCTCAGAGGCAAACATATCGCGGATACCGTCTCCCAGCAGATTGAAGCCCAACACAATGACAACAATCGCTAACGCAGGAAAGACTGCAATCCACCATTGATCAGGTAAATATTTGGCGCCGTCGGCGATCATCGTGCCTAAGCTAGGTTCAGGGGGTTGAACGCCCAAACCAACAAAGCTCAACATCGAACCGATGATAATCACCCAAGCAATATCGATGCTCATCTTGGTCAGAATCGGAGAAACCGTATTCGGGAAGATCTCGCGGAAAAGGATATGAGCGGTGCTTGCTCCGGTGACCTCTGCGGCGATGACAAAATATTCATTCCGCAACGCAGTTGCCAAGCCATATACCAAACGGGTATACCAAGGCCACCACATTAAGTACACCGCCATCATACTATTCCAGAGATTTGGTTTGAGGACAGAAGCAACTGCTAATGCTAAAACCAGGGGCGGGACAGCTAAAAAGATGTCCGTTAGGCGCATGATTAAGCTATCAATCCATGTATTGTGATAGTAACCGGCTAATAAACCTAATAAAACACCAGGCGGGACAACCAAACTCAGCACAACAACACCCATTAACAAGGAAGATCGCATTCCAAATAAAATGCGGCTCAAGATATCTCTACCGATTTGATCCGTCCCAAGCCAATAGGTAGCGCTAGGGGGTTTCTTTGCGTTGGCAAAGTCGGTGAATGGCCCGGCATGAGCAGGATAAGGAGCTATATAAGGTGCAAAAGCCGCCAACAAGATGACCGAAACGACCACCAACAGCCCGATCACCGAAATTGGGTTGCGGGAAAATTTATACCAATTACGTCCAATCTCTTCGCGGCGAGACGCCTGCTGGAGTTTTTTTATCTGTTCAAAGGTTATCGACGGTTGAGCAAGACTTGAATTGGTTGAAGCGTGCATATCACTCTCCCTTTGCCGCCCGCAGACGGATGCGCGGATCAAGATAGGCAACAATCAGGTCAACAAGAATATTCATAATGGCAAACGCAGCACCAAAGACCAAAATAACAGCCGAGATGGCATTTAGGTCTTTATATAACATCGCATTCATCCCATAACGCGCCATTCCAGGCCAGTTGAAAATGCTCTCGACGATAAAAGCAACCGACAAAATAGCCGCGATATCCAAGCCGAGAATCGAGATCGTTGGAATGAGAGAAGGTTTTAGGAGAAAACGGCTCATAATGGCGCGTTCCGAAACCCCTAAGGCGCGCAAATTAGCGATGTAATCCTTGGTCAGGTTATCCGCCATGGAAGAGCGTGTGATGCGAGCCGCTTGGGCAATTGAACCCATCGCCAAAGACAGCGAAGGTAAAATAATATGCCATAAAGCATCTAAAAAAGTACTAAATTGTCCCTGCAATAGGGCGTCAATGGTAACCAAACCGGTAATCCTCGCCGGAAGGGGGACATTTTCGCTCACACGACCGATAATAGGAAACCACTTTAAGGCAAACCCGAACAGCAAAATAAATAAAATAGCAAAGATGTAGGAGGGTGTAACAATCCCGGCATAGGAGAACAATCTGCCCAGATTATCAATCCACGTATCTTTATAGCGAGCAGAGAGAATGCCCAATCCAATGCCGAAGACCGCCGCAATCAGGGCAGCGTAAAGAGCCAATTCTAAGGATGCCGGGAGGGTTTCTTTGATATCGTAGGTCACCGGCCTTTGCGTGATCAGCGATAAGCCAAAATCGCCACGCAATGCATCGCGCAACCAGTAATAGTATTGAACCGTAATCGGTTGATCGAGATGCATCTGCTCCCGTAGACGATCGACGACCCATTGAGGAGCACGTGCGCCAACCGCCATCCGTGCTGGGTCACCCGGCATGACGCGAGCAATGATAAAAATGACCACCGATAATCCCAACAAAACGAAGATCGAGTATAACGCTCGCTGTATTAGAAACCGCAACATGGACATAAACGATCTCCAATCGCTACCTGTTCTCTCCTGCAAGGAGGGGAGAAGCTATCTTCTAGTAACTTCAGTGCAGCTTCTCCCCTCAGACAGAGCGAGACAGGGAACTTCGCTCAACAAAATTTTTACTGGCAGTCAACCCCTATCTGGGGCAAGAAGAAGAAGTACCCCATTAACATACTTGTCTCACCTCGGGCAGCAGGGAAGTCCACACACGATCGAACCGCATGTTTCTCAACCTGGTCGTACACCCAGATGGACACGGCATTCTCAACTAACTGGCGTTGTATCATACGATATTTTTCAAAACGCTGTTGATCATCCAGAGTCGCCAGTGCATCATCGATCGCCGCATCGAGTTCTGGATCCAGCAGCCATTCGTTTTGCTGCCAGGTATTCGCCGTGCTGGAGTGATAACGCTGTTTGAGCATTAATCCTGCTTCCGGCAAGTCGGAGGAGACATAGATAGTAACGATGTGCGGAGAGGTCTCCTGCTTGCTGGTGTTCTCAACCACACTCAACCATGGGGATTTGGTGATTTCAACTTTGATTCCGATCTCCGCCATGTTGGATTGGAACAACAAAGCAAATTTTTCCTCATCTGGCACTTCAGAGACCCAGTGCATCTGAACCGGATATTTATCCAGTTCATCAGCATAGGCACATTGGGCAAGCTCTTCTCTTGCCTTATCCAAATCTCGCTTATAAGGGACAATGGTGCTATCATGACCTGCCAGCGAGGAGGGCACTGGACCAACGGTCTGCTTTGTACCTGGCCACTCCAACCCAATAGCCGTATCATAGTCAAAGGCATACGACATTGCTCGGCGGCAGTGGACATCATCGGTGGGAGGAATGCGGTTATTGACCATAAAGTAGAAAGTGGTCATGCCAGGCAAAGCCACGATATCGACACCCTCAATTCGATCAAGGGCTTCATACGCCTCAAAGGACTGCCATTGATCGGAGATCTCCAGCTCGCCTTTTTCCATCAAACTGCGTACGGTAACCGCTTCGGTAGTGCCGATATAGCGCACTTCATCTGGAGCATTGGGAACAAATTCACCCCACCATTCGGTGTTCTTCTCCATGAGCAGGTATTGCTCGAGGGGGAACTCTTTGACTTTGTAAGGACCTGAACCGGCATCGTTGGTTTGCAGCCATTCTTTGGCAAAATCACCGAATTCACCATAAGGGCCTTCAGGCTTGATATGTTCCCGTACCAGTTTTTCATTGAGCACATACAAGCGGGTCAAACTGGGCAGGAAGAGAGCTGTCGGCGCTTCAATCTTGAATTGCACGGTATAGTCATCCAACGCCTCGACACTTTCTACTCCAGCCGTAACCAGATAGGCAAATCCTTCCCCAATGGTTGCTAGGCGATTATAAGAAAAGACAACATCCGATGCTTTTAGAGGCGTACCATCATGGAACTTGACATCCTGACGGAGCTTGAAAGTATACGTCCTACCGTCTTCAGAAACCTCCCAAGATTCGGCTAGCCAGGGTTCCACACCACCTTTGGCATTGGGAAAAACCAACGAGTCGTACAGGTTGATCAGTGAGCTAGCAGCAACATAGTCGTTCCCAACCGCCGGGTCAATGCGGTTTGGCCAAGAATGGGTAACCCGCAAAACTCGCTTCGTCGTGGTTGGCTCAGCCGGCGCGCTTGTCTCAGCAGGCGCTTGGGGAGCAGCAGGTTGGTCTTGTCCCCCGCTTGGAGCAGGCGTTGGCTGAGGAGTAGGGGCACATTGAGCTAACAGAAAACTCAACGCAAGCATTAGAGTGAGTAAAAGGTAAGTTTTTCGTTTCGAATACATCTCTTCTCTCCTTGGGGTTGAAATTAACGGAAAAATTGTAAATCAGCTACAACACACCTCGTTCTTGTCAATCATTGCACCTCCTTTCTGATCTTATAGGATGCCGAATTTGATTTATGAGTGGGCCGCATGGCTGCATAGGCATAAAGGACAATGCACAATTCGGGCGACTCATTGGTCAGGGTATGGGATTGGGTAGCAGCAAAAGCGACACTATCTCCTTCCGAGAGGAGAATCTTTTCATCGCCAACTTCAAGAGCTACTGCTCCATTGATGACAATACAAAAATTTTCTCCTTCCTCTTCGGCTTCGATACTTAAAGACGTTCCTTGAGGAAGGTTGTACTGCCAAACCCGCAACCGAGAGGGCTCATCTATTGGTGTCAGTGGTAATTCTTTATGACTCAGATAATCGACATCCTGAAAGACGGTCAGACTCCTGCGAGTTACGAAAGCCATCTCAGCGCTTCGTTCTTCTTCAAAAAAATAACGCACATTGACATCCAAAGCATTGGCAATTTCCACAAGACTACTAATCGAAGGAGTTGTCTTATCCCGTTCTAATTGAGACAGATAGCTTGGTGATAAATTGGTCTTCTGACTTAATTCAGACAGCGTCATATTCCGCTCATTGCGTAAGGACTTAATTCTTTCGCCAATACTTTTTACCATTCGGATTTCCTATATGATTCAGTAATCCATTAACCGGTTGAATTTTACGTACCAGACCTAGAAAATTGCCGGCGTGATCATTGATAAGACCACAGTGGGATGATCCGTATGATTGATCAGCCGGTGTTTCAGAGAAGAATGGAAGTAAATGCTATCTCCGGCAAACAGATCATAAAAAGTATCCTCGAGAAGGACACGCAGAACACCGGAAAGCACATAATAAAACTCCTCCCCAAAGTGAGCTCGAACTTCATCGTACTGTAAACCCTGATTGGGAGGTAGAAGAGTGAGGATGAAGGACTGAAAAGTCGCCCGTGGTAGGCGATCCATCAATGGAGAGTAAATTACCGAAGAGCCTTCGATACGAAAAGTTTGTCGCTCGCCTTTGCGCACCACTTTTGGGGGATGAATGGTTTCGGGGAAAAAGTCGGTTATTTTGATTTCAAGGGCTTCGGCAATCGCATAAAGCGTTGTAATCGACGGTGCAACTTTGCCATTTTCGAGTTGAGAGAGAAATCCAGGGGTACAATTTGTCTTATGGGCAAGTTCATCCAGCGTCCACTCTCGCCGTAGACGCATTTCACGAATGCGTTGCCCGATACCGGTGATTACAGTATCCATAAAATTATTTTAACGGTAGTGTAATTTTTGTCAAGGGTAAATTTTCTTTATCCATAGTACAATTTTTCACAAAGGGCATAACTTTTTCAACCTACCCTTTGGGAGAATACAATCATTATCTGATGACATAATGTTGTAGATCGCCAATAAGCCACCAAAGGATATTCCCCCACCCTATCTCAAAACAACGGTATACTTCGAATGAGGACTTTTGATTCGCCAAATTGAGAGGAGGAAACATGAATACCCTGCGACTTGGGTTGATCGTCATCGGTGTCATTGTTCTGATTCTTGCGCTGGCTCTAAGCGCCGTCTATTATTCTCTCTTTAGTCTATATATCCCCAACACACTCGCTAAACTATCTTTTCCTCAAACGGAAGGGGAAATCCAAATCCCAGACCTAGATGGCCCTGTCGAAATTTACCGCGATTCAATGGGTATCCCCCATATCTATGCTTCGACATTGCATGACCTGTTCTTTGCTCAAGGGTATGTCCATGCCCAAGACCGCTTCTGGCAAATGGATTTTTGGCGCCACATCGGTTCCGCTCGGCTTTCGGAAATGTTCGGCGCCTCGCAAGTTCAGACAGACGCCTTCCTGCGCAGCCTGGGCTGGCGTCAGTTAGCCGAACAAGAGTACAACCAATTAAGCCAAGAATCGAAAGCGATCCTCAAGGCATACAGTGAAGGAGTCAATGCTTATCTAAAAGACCATCAAGGAGCTGCGCTTAGCCTAGAATATGCCATTCTAGGAATCATGAACAAAGAATACAAAGTCGAAAGCTGGACACCGATTCACACCCTCACTTGGGCGAAAGTCATGGCATGGGATTTGGGTGGCAACATGGAGGAAGAGATCCAGCGCGCCATTTTGCTACAAAGCCTCAGTCACGAACAACTTGAAGAACTTTTCCCGCCCTACCCCGAAGACCACCCTTCAATTATTCAACACATGGAACAAGTCACCCAATCAAGAAGAGCCATCGGCACAGAGAGAGGGTCAGAGTGGATCAAATCCCCCGCAGCCCAACAAGCCTTGCACACCGCCCTGCAATCAATCGAACGAGTTCAGGCACTGCTCGGCACAAAAGGAAGGGGAATGGGCTCAAATTCGTGGGTGGTGGCAGGCTCGCGCACGGCTAGTGGCAAACCTATCCTAGCCAACGATCCGCACTTGGGGATTCAAATGCCCTCAATTTGGTATCAGATCGCCCTACACTGCCGCCCAAAGAGTGCCGAATGCCCCTTTGAGGTCGCCGGCTTTTCATTTGCCGGCGTGCCGGGTGTGGTTATCGGTCATAACGAACGCATCGCTTGGGGTTTTACTAATGTTGGCCCTGATGTCATCGATCTGTATATCGAGAAAGTCAATCCTGAGAATCCAAATCAGTATGAAGTCAACGGCAAGTGGGTCGATTTCGAAACCCGCCAAGAGATCATTCAGGTCAGCGGAGGTGAACCCGTTACCATCACCGTTCGCCTCACCCGTCATGGACCTGTGATCTCAGATACCTACGGACCGTTGAAAGATACCCTAGACGAGAAAGACAAAGATGCCCAGCCCTTCCGCGAGAAGGTCGGCATTGAGTTGCCAGACCATTATGTCATCGCCATGCGTTGGACGGCCTTAGAACCCACAACGGTCTTTGAGGCAATTTGGGGGTTTAACAAAGCCCGTAACTGGCTCGAATTTCGTCAAGCAGCCCAAGCTTTCGCCGTCCCCGCCCAGAATCTCATCTATGCAGATGTGGATGGCAATATTGCCTATCAAATGCCTGGGCGAATTCCGATCCGCGCCAATGGCGATGGACGATTACCGGTACCTGGCTGGACAGATGACTACGAATGGCTGGGTTATATCCCCTTTGAAGAGTTGCCTTACACCCTCAATCCCCCACAAGGGTACATCGTCACCGCCAACAATCGTGTGCCACCCGCCGATTATCCATACCTGATTACCGCCGATTGGGATTATGGCTTTCGGGCAAAACGCATTGTAGAGCTCATCGAAAGTGCCCCGCAGAAAATCGACCTAGCTTATATGCAAAAAATGCAAGGCGATAGCTACGACGCCAGTTCGGCATTTCTCTTGCCCATCCTTTTACAAATCCCATTAGAGAATGCCGAGCAAGAAGCCGCCCGCCAACTTCTCCACAACTGGAACGGTCAGGCTGCTCTGGACTCACCAGCCGCTGCCCTGTATGCTGCTTTTTGGAAACATCTGGTGTTATTCACTTTCGGTGATGATCTACCCACCGATGACTCCCCTAACGGCGGTGACCGCTACTTTGAAATTTTCCGCCATTTGGTCGAGCAGCCAAACAGTCACTGGTGGGATGATCAAACGACAGCCGAAGAAATCGAAAATCGCGAAGCCATCTTTCAGCGTGCTTTCGCCGCAGCCGTAAAAGAAGTCAAAAAATTACTGGGCAGGCAGCCTCAAGATTGGCGTTGGGGGGACCTGCATACAGCCACCTTTCGCAACGCGACCTTTGGTCAGTCGGGTATCACTCCCCTTGAGAACCTTTTTAACCGCGGTCCTTTCCCAACCGGCGGAGGAGCCTCGATTGTCAATGCCACCGGCTGGGATACCTCGCTCGGCTATTTCGTCATTTGGGTACCATCCATGCGCATGATCGTTGATCTCAGTGACCTAGATAATTCGCTCAGCGTGCACACCACCGGTCAATCGGGTCACGCCTTCCACCCCCATTACATCGACATGGCAGACCTGTGGAGCCAGGTTCAGTATTACCCAATGTGGTGGGACGAAAATTCGGTGCAGCAAAACACTGAAGGGCTCCTGAGATTGGTTCCTTGAACGTCACGGTTGCCCAGTTTATCCTGCTGATCGGCGCTCAGCTTTGTGAGGTATAGATTAACAGGGGAATGCCGCAGCCCACAGAAAGATTTTTTAGATCTTCGCAGTGCCCACTAACCAAATATCTTCCACCTCCAAGCCAGCACCGCTGCTTGTTGATCGATCATCACAGCAAGGTCTCTCAGATGTGATAAAATGTAGAAAGGAGCTCAGATGGTATTTACAGTGCGCGACTTTCAAGATCTATTAGCCATTCTCGATAATCATCCTGAATGGCGCATGGAACTGTTGCGTCGACTGCTCAGCGAACGCTTTCTAGCATTGCCGGATGCTGTCGATGAATTGAAAGTAGCCTTGACACGTCTAGCTGAAGCCCAGCAGCGCACGGATGAAAAACTCCAAGCCTTAGCCGAAGCACAGCGACGTACGGATGAAAAACTTCAAGCCTTAGCCGAAGCACAGCGACGTACGGATGAAAAACTTCAAGCCTTAGCCGAAGCACAGCGACGTACGGATGAAAAAGTCCAAGCCTTAGCCGAAGCCCAACAACGCACGGAAGAAGCCTTACGCCTGACCCAACAGGAAGTCAAAGCGCTTGCTGAAGCCCAGCGACGCACTGACAGTAAAGTCGATATTTTAGCTCAAGCCGTAGCGGAGACACAGAAACAAGTGGCAGACCTTGCCTACAAAGTAGCACGGCTAGAGACGGTGATTGGTGCTACCGTCGAGGACGAAGCAGCTAACGTTGCAATGGTTGTCTTGACACAAAAGGGGTATCGTTTTTTGGATGATCCCGTTTTCTTGAGATGGGATGGCGAGATTGACGTAGTCTTGCGAGCCTTTGATCCAGAGGGGGCGCAATTGTGGGTTTTAATCGAAGCCAAAGCACGCATCAGTGGCAGCGACGTGCGCCGCTGGTTTAACCGAGTGCACTCAAGGGAGTGGCAACAAGCGCTTGCAGAGCGAGGCGTTCTTGGTCCTTACCTCGTGTATATACATGGCATTCGAGTTGATGCAGCCGCTAAGTCTGAAGCGGCTAATCGTGGCGTTGGCTTGATGTATGGGCAAGGCGAACTGGTTACCCCCACAGGGTTAGTTTACCCCGAAGAAGGTACTGACCAAGCTGAGGCTTGATCAGCCAGTAATTTAGAAAAAAGTTGCCCCGTAACTGAGAGCCCTTATCCAGAAATATTGCCCGTAAACCTTTGTAAGTATCCTTCCGGTATGGCACCATCCACCCACAATCCACTGTGGAGCAAACCTTGTGTGGTTAGGTGGTGCCCGTAGAGTCACCGAACGGAGCATACGGATAATCTCAATGCTCAACGATCACAAACTACGAAAATCGTACTGACAGTGGACGGAAGAACGGCAAGGGTAGTCTGGCGACGCTTATCAGCGCTGGCTTGTATCGACTATAATCTGAATGATGATTTCCGAACTTGACTGGGAGACACTTTGTAACCAAATTACAGACTGGGAATCAAATAGTCTGGACTTTGTCCTGTTAATGACTGCCGCCATCCCCGATAAAGGCAAAGGGGACATCCTCCAGTGGCTAACCGAATTCGCACGCGTCCTCAAACCGAGGGGATTATTGTTTGTTCATGGAACTCCCAAAGATCTACCACCCATTGGAGTACATCTCGACCATCTCCTCACCTTTAAGTATTGGATTGTCGTGGAATTAGCTCTCCGGGAGAAAGAGAGCGGCTTACCTACCAAACACGCTGCTGTCCTTTTGTTTTCAAAAGGAAAGACCTTCCAGATTCGGCAACTCCGTTTTCCGCACCAGCACTGCAGAGCCTGCGGGCGATCGTTGAAAGATTGGGGGGGCAAATCCCATTTGATGAACCCTGAGGGCTATCTGGTCTCGGATGTATGGAAAGATCTTCCTCACCTGGATAATTACACAACTCTATCGTCCTATATAACGGACTTGTTGATGAAACTCCTTCCGAAGGAAAAAGATCGTTTACAGGGAATCATCGTTCCGGCTACATCGTCAGTTTCCTGTTCTGTGACCAAGCAAGACATCACTCCATCTGTTCCCCTTTTCGATACCCATGTGCTGGCAGAACCATTTCAATCTGATGCTTATCAACTCTCCCTGTTCTCTTCACCTAACGAGAGGAAAAGCGCTCAAGAAGATGGGTTGTGGAATGTTGTCCTTCAAGGCGACATCATTGAAAAATTGAAGTGTTACCCTGATCAATCTGTTGATCTTGTCTTCGCCGATCCCCCCTACAATCTAGACAAATCGTACAATAGTTACGAAGATGAGAAAAGCAGAGAGGAATATCTAAACTGGTGTAATGCTTGGTTAGAAGAGTATATCCGTATCCTCAAACCAAGCGGTTCACTGTATCTCCTCAACCTACCTCGCTGGGCAATGTATCATGCCACGTTCCTTAATCAAAAACTCTACTTACAAAATTGGATTGTTTGGGACGCGCTCTCTGAACCTCGTGGCAAAATCATGCCCGCCCACTACGCACTATTATTCTACACCCGTCATCCCACCAACTTCACCTTCAACTATGAAGCTGTGCGTTCCATTGACGCTCGATTTTACTGCTTGCGCCAAAGTTGCATTCGGGCACGAAAAAAACGCGGTGAAGATGAAAAAGAATCGCTCACAGACATCTGGTGGGATATCCACCGCTTGAAACATCGCCGAGATCGGGATGTTCACCCATGCCAATTACCCACCGCCCTATTAGAGCGCATCATCCTTCTTTCAACCAATCCTGGAGATATTGTGGTAGACGCTCTTGCAGGCACCGGCACAACGGCAATTGCAGCAGCTAAGCTCGGTCGCCGTTATGTTGCCATCGATTTAGACCCTGCCTATGTCGAGATGACCAAACAGAAACTTGCTCAACTCGAAGCGCTGGGTAAAGTTCAACGTCAGGGGATCAAGAAAACAAAAAATCACTATACCAAAAAAGCTCTCCAACTGGAATTGCAGAGAATTGCGCGTCAACTAGGTCATTTACCTACACCCGAAGAAGTAGAAGCGTTGAGTCGATATGAACTCGAAGCATATCTTCAAACTTTCCCATCCTGGAGCAAAGCCCTAAAAGCAGCCAAAATGATTCCCGTCAACTGCTGATGCCGCACTTCCCCAACCAAAGCAACCTTTGGAGTGCGGAAGGTTGCCTTCCGTACTTTAAACGCGTAGGGCAAAGCTAACATTTTGATTTTATTGAGGTCTTTTTCGCTTCGTGGTTCGAAAGCAGTCTTTGTAAAACTATTCATGATTGAGTAGGGATTGGGAATATGAGCAACTTTTCCCAACTACCTCATTCTAAATTTCTAAGTTCGATGGAAGGGATAAGCGTCTAGATCGGCAAGGCTAAGCCTACTCCAAAACTGAGCCCATTCATCGCCAAACTGAGAAGAAAGGATTCGCGCCAACTCAGGCAATTGGTCGGGATGCGTTTCAAGATAAACGCCTCCACCAAGAAAACGGACACTTCGCCTATCAAAACAGCCCAAAAGTACGCTGTATAGAAAATCATCAACCCAATCCACAGCAACGGTTGGGTCAAACTATTAATGAATACCCCACTTAGGACAAGACTCTGTAACGGCTTGTGCCGCCAATGGACAAAGCCAAAGATAACAAGGGTTTCCAACCCTAGGGTGAGCAAAAAGGAGATTAGCGGTGAGGGATGTCCTATCGCCTGTTCAACCCAAAGACCCAAAAGAGCATCGCGAACGCCGCTATCCAGAGCGAGCCGCATACCGATAAACAGATCGGCGCAGACAGGAGATCGAACGCAAAGCGACTCTTGACCACCAAGTCATTTTCCCGAACGGTCACCAAATAGTAAGAGTGAAAGCCAGTCGGTGCAAAAGCTTGGCTTGTCCTTACCTTACCATCTTCAGAAATGACTTCGAGTTGGTAATACGGCTCTAAGCCATAGAAATAAATGGTACAACGATCGTCCTGGCAATACAACCGCTGAGGGCCGATTTCATCGATGGGTTGAGCATCTGAACAATCCGCCTGCTGGCATTCGTAGATCACCGCTTCTTGAATGAAGAACGTTTGTTGGGGGTTTTCGGTGACAAACTTGAATTCCATTTCGGGCTTCGGCCCCGCATCCGCTCGGGCAATGAGATTGGGGAAGATTGCGAAGGAACTCACCGTCAAGAAAAGCAGAATAAACTTTGTGGAGTATTTATCGAGAATCGTATTCATGGATAACCTTTCTGCTCAACAAATTCTTCGAGGCTAACCCGACATCGGCTAGCTTTTCTCCGTCGCACCTTGACGCCTTCTTGCGAAGTTGTCCATCCCAAGGCATAAAAAGATCAGGAGGATGATCTACTTCAGATGACAGGTGCCTTTGTGTGATCCACATCGAGTTTACCACACAAAGGCACCTTTCTGGTTGTGCTTAGGCACCTCTCCTGATTCAGCGCTTCACGCCAATCAACACCTTGTGCTGGTCAATTTGATGACTTTCCTGATAGCTCTCAGCCGGCGGCGTTTCAGCTAGCAGATTGACCGTTAACGTCTCGGCTTTGATATAATCACCCCAAGTGCGAAAGATCTCCGCCAGAGCCTCGTCCGCCTGATAGTATGTAGTAATGCGATCTTCGATATTGAAGCCGGCCTCCTTGCGCATGGCTTGAATGCGGCGCACCAGTTCGCGGGCTAACCCTTCGGCGCGCAGTTCAGGCGTAACGTTGGTATCGATTGCCACGGTGACCAGTTTATCAAAAGCTACGGCGAGCCCTTCGGCGGGCTTGGTCTGCACCAAGATTTCATTGGCTTCCAATTCGATGGTCTGGCCATCCACATTTAGAGGGACACTCAGCCCGGCTTGCACCAATGCCGCCACTTTGGATGCCTCCATTTCCGCCAGCGCAGCACGCACCTTAGGGAATTGAGCACCAAACTTGGGACCGAGCAACTTGTTGTCTGGCAGGATTTGATAGGTGACCAATTGCTCGGCTTTTTCCACAAACTCAAACGCTTTGACGTTCAATTCGTCCTTGATAATCTCAACCAGTTCCGGCAAAAGGGTTTTGGTCTTGCCGGCATAGGCAAATACCTTGGCAAGCGGTTGGCGCACTTTTAGCCCGGCCGAATTGCGTGCGCTCAATCCTAGACTGGCGATTTGACGCGCCAGCCCCATTTGTTCTTCTAGAGCACTATCCACCGCCTTTTCATCGGTGATCGGCCACGAAGTATGATGCACGCTCTCGTAAGCGGTAGGACGCACACTGCGAACCAGATTTTGATAGATCGCTTCGGTGACAAAGGGAATGAACGGCGACAAAAGACGGATCAGTTTCACCACCACATGGTACAAAGTGGCATAAGCCATGCGCTTATCCTGATCTTGTTCCGATTTCCAAAAACGGCGGCGCGAACGGCGCACATACCAGTTGGTCAAATCATCCAACAAGGCTTCCAATGCCAACGTGGCTGTCAGGCTATCCGAGTTCTCCAGAGCCTGAGTAACCTGCGGGGTCACCTGATTCAAGCGGGTGATGATCCAACGGTCGAGCAGATGATCACTTTGTGGCGTTTCTCCCTCAGGATAAGCAGGGTCAAAGTCGAAAGTCGGCTCCCATCCATCCAAACGAGCATACGTAGCCAAGAAAGTGTAGACATTCCAGAGTGGAATAAGGAAACGCCGGCGAGCTTCATCGCCGCGATGATAACCGAACAGCAGGTCGTTTTCGGGTTTATGGTTGCAATACAACCAGCGCATCACATCCACACCCATCTTGTCTGCTGCCTCATTGAACTCGATGGCATTCCCCCAGCTCTTGTGCATCGGTCGGCCATCCTCGGCCAACAGCGTACCATAGCCAAAGTTCTGCAAGAAAGGCGGCTCGCCGGCTACAACGGTTGCCATAGCAAGCAAGCTATAGAACCAATTGCGGAATTGCCCTGGGAATGATTCGCTAATCCAATGCGCCGGATACCACTTGCGCCAGTAAGCCGGATCGGATCGATAGCGCAAAGTGCTAAAGGACACAATGCCGGCAGGCAACCACGGGTTGCCTACATCGGGAATGCGGCTCATCTGCCCGCCGCAGTCTGGACAGCGCAATTTGACAGCATCAATAAAGGGACGGTGAGGAGTATGGCGATCAAAGACCTCCAAGCCGGCAACTGCACGCTCTTCGAGTTCGACCTCGCTGCCGATCACCTCGTATTTGCCGCACTGCTCGCACACCCAAATCGGCAGAGCCAACCCCCAATAGCGCTTCTTGCTGATCATCCAATCGTGCATATTGCGCAACCAATCCATCTCGCGGGCATAACCGAATTCCGGGATCCAGCGGATTTGGTCAACGATATCCATAATCTGATAACGCAGGCTGCGGGCTTTTTCTTCGGCGGTCAACTGCTCGCGAGGTTTGTCATAGACCTCACCCATGCTGATAAACCATTCATCCACCAAGCGGAAAATCAATTCTTCTTTACACCGCCAGCAGGTTGGATAACGGTGGGTATAGGGTTCGACATGGTAGAGCAAACCTTTTTGTTCCAACGCTTCAAAGATAGGAGTGGCGACTTGGGAGACCTGCATTCCACTCAGCCAGCCAAATCCTTCGACAAAGTAACCCTCATCATCCAAAGGCGCTACGATGGGTAGTCCATACTGTTTACCCAACTGGAAGTCTTCCGCCCCGCAACCAGGAGCAATATGGACGATGCCGGTACCCTCTGTTTCGCCGACCTCATCCCACAAAATCACCCGATGGGCTTCCGCTGCGCTGAGGGGAATATCCTTGATCAGTTCCTGCATCGAGGTAAAACCGCCGCGGCTTTGAGCCGCAGGCAGATCGTCAAAGGGTCCAAAGTAGTACCAGCCCTCCATTGCCGCACCCGGTAGCTCACCTAAAACTTGATAATCGCCGCGTAACATATCCAACGTCCCCCGCGAGAGATACAAGATTTGATCCCCTTGGCGCACTTTGACATAGGTCAGATCGGAGCCCACCGCCGCAGCAACGTTGCTGGTCAAGGTCCACGGCGTGGTCGTCCAGACTAAGAGCGCTTCGGGCAAGCCGCTTTCGACATCCCGGCGCGGTGGACTATCCAAGGCTTGGGTCTCGCGTAGCGGAAAACGCAAGGTCACCGAACGATGGGTTAGTTCGGCATAACCATCGGTGACAATTTCATGTTGGCTAATACCAGTCGCACAACGCGGACACCATGGCATCACATCTGCCCCGCGATACAACCACCCCTTTTCCCAGCACTTCTTCAAAAAGTGCCAAATCATGTAGTTGTTCTCATTTGAAAAGGTGAAATAGCTGCCGCCCAGTTCCGGCATTCCTAAACGGCCGACGATTTGCTCGACCGTATCGGTAACCGGGCCTTCGTGTCCCTCTACGGTGATCACTCGTTGAGGGTCTTTCAGCAACTGTTCCGCCAGCCAACGCAATTGATCGGGATCGTTCCAATCCATCCAATAACCCAGACGGATAGACTGTTCGGTTTGAACTGCGGCGTATCTCAAGACACGTGCTTTACAAGCGCGCACGAACTGCTCTAGCCCATAATTTTCGATATCTTTTTTGGTCTTGAAGCCCATCTCTTTCTCGACTTCGACTTCGACCCACAAGCCTTGACAGTCAAACCCGTTCTGATAGCGTAGCTCATGCCCGCGCATTGTCCAAAAGCGATGATACAGATCCTTGTAGGTGCGTCCCCAGCCGTGGTGAACGCCCATCGGATTATTTGCCGTAATTGGGCCATCAATAAAAGACCAGTGCGGCTTTCCCTTATGAATTTGGCGCATTTTTTGAAATGCTTGACTGTTCTTCCAAAATTCAAGGATCTCCCGTTCTTGAGCGGGAAAATCAACTTTGGTTGGAACTTCTCGAAACGGCATACGACCTCCACTACCACAAAATAAAAACTCTGATGATTGCGGTGATAAAAAAACTCCCGTCCCATCAGGGACGAGAGCAAATCGCCAAACTCCCGCGGTGCCACCCTGTTTCCTGCAAATGCAGGCAACTCAACAGTGGTCGAAGAGCAAAGAACCCTTTTGAACCACTCGTCCGCAATAACGGTGGACGCTACCGGCTTCCCTACTCAGAAAAGGTCCTTTCAGGTCGCAGCTCCGGAAGGATTTTCCACCCTTTGGACTGCCCCGCCTCGCACCGTTTACAGGGTCGCTGTCAGCACCGCGAGGGTGTACTCGTTTCCATCATCGCTTTTGGCAACCGATTTGCGCAGATTATGCCATATTTTCAAGGATTGGTCAACCGCTGATTTCTAAAAACGGCTTTCTAGGCTCAATCCGTGTTATATTACATTTAGTCACTCGGATCGATTCGCTCAAAGGAGAAAAGCCATGCAACCCCTTCCCGAATCCCCTCTCTCTTTATGGTTAGATACCTACGGTGAGTACACTCCGCAGCCACCCTTAGAAGGTGAAATCGCGGTTGACATTGCGGTTATCGGTGGCGGTTTTACAGGAGTCATGACCGCCTATGAACTCAAACGCGCAGAGCCGAGTTTGCGAGTAGCCTTGCTCGAGGCAAAAACGGTCGGCTACGGTGCCAGCGGTCGGAACGGATCGTTTGCCATGACGGTGGTCGGCCTCGGCTTTGGAGTTGCACCGACGTTAATGGGCGTGGAACGTTTCAAAGCCGCCCACCGCTATATGATGCGCGCTGTGGATGAGCTAGACGACTTTATTCAACGTGAAAACATCGCCTGTGACCGCATTCGCCCAGGCTTTTTACGCGTTGCTACCACCCGGGGTTATGTCAAACGCCTGCAGGAAGATGGCGAAAGGATGAATCGCTTTGGCTTCGAAGATATCTTTTGGCTCACTCAGGCAGAAACACGCGCCCGGGTCGATTCACCCCGCTATTTGGGGGCATTGTGGGAGCCGCGCTTGGTTCTGATCAATCCTGCTAAATTGGTGCGTGCCGAACGGGAACTTGCTTTGCGGGCAGGGGTAGAAGTTTATGAAAATACCCCTGCTTTGGAAATCCACCGTCACAGCCGCTTCGAAATCCACACTCCGACAGGGAAAGTGGTCAGCGAAAAGATCGCCTTTGCCACCAACGCCTATACGCACCTCTTCCCACATCTGCGACGCAAACAAATCCCCGCCTTTACCTACATGGTGGCAACCGAGCCATTGGAGCAAAAACATCTCGAACCGATTGGCTGGTCGGGGCGAGAGGGCATCGAAGACGCACGCAACCTGATCCACTATTACCGCCTGACGCCTGATAACCGCTTGGTGATCGGCGGCGGACCGGTAGGTCTGACCTTTGCCAACAACCTAAACGCCGATGTGAACGAAGCTGCCTGGAGACATTTAGAACAGCATATTCACTTTCTCTTCCCCTCACTGAAAGACGTACGGATAACGCACCGTTGGGGCGGCCCGTTTTCGGTGACCGTTGATTTGACACCCGCCATGGGCTATATTGGGGATCGACGCGCGGTTTACAGCGTTGGGTGCATCGGTCATGGTGTCTCTGCCAGCTACCTCAACGCCCAGACCCTGCGTGATCTGCTCTTAGAACGTCAGAGCGAACTGAGCGAAGGACCCTTTGTGCGTCGGTGGGTGATTCCCTGGCCGCCCGAACCCCTGCGCAGTCTGATCGCCTTCACCTTACGGGGGTATTTACAGCTTGAGGATTGGTTCTACGAGCGGGAGTTAAAAAACATCTAATGCAGGGCGGGATTACAAAACTTACCAAAACCTAACGCTGTTGCCAGGCACTCATCCGTTTGGCAATTCCCCGCGTTAGCAGGTCATAGATAAGCCGTGTCCCGACACTGGTCAGAATAACCAAAACCGACATTGCGGCTGCCGCAGCCGTGTCCCCTGCATCATCCATATTGACAATGGCAACCGATGCCAACTTCAGGTGCGGGGCATAAAGAAAAACCACCGCTGAGACAGTCACCATGGCATTCACAAAATAATACATCGCAATTTCTAATAGAGCTGGCAAACTGAGTGGCAGGGTAACTTTATAAAATGTGCGATAAAATGGCACGCCTAACGAAGCAGATACCGACTCGAATTCATTATCCAACTGCTTGAGAGCCGTAGTCGCAGTCATAAAGCTAACTGTATAAAAATGCACAATGTTGGACAACACCAGAATTGCCATTGTCCCATACATAAACGAAAAGGGGTTGTCAAGCGTAATGACTCCAAAGCGAAAAGTTAGAGGATTAAAGAAGAAAATATAAGCAATCCCAATGACCAACCCCGGTAGTGCCATCGGAATCATCGAGATAAAATAGGTGATCATGCGCATCGTTCTCAGTGGTTTCGTTTTCTCGATTAAGTAAGCCCCAAGAAAGGTCAAGACCGTACCAAAGATAGCGGTATAGAGAGACATACGCACACTATTCCAAAAAGCGCCATAACCTCCACCACCCACTTTCGAGAAATCAAAATGGCGCAGAGTTAAGTCCATCTTATAAGGCCAAAGGTCGACAAGCGAAGCCAGAAACACCGTTGCAATCACAACGAACACTCCCAGCGTGATCACCATGCAATACACAAAAGCGATTGAATCAATGAGCGGCTTAGATTTTGGACGAAAGGGCACCGACCGTGATGAAAATGTTGTCGATTGTTGATGTTGGACTATCCGATCTGCAATGAATGCAATTACCGTAGGAATGAGCAACAGGATACTGATCGTCGCTCCCATCTCAAAATTCTGCTGCCCAATGACTTGTTTATAGATATCCGTCGCAAGGACATTGTAATTTCCGCCCACGACTTTTGGTACCCCGAAATCGGTAATCACCAAGGTAAAGGTGACAAAGATTGCACTGACCAAACCGAACTTTAGGCTAGGAAGGGTGACAGTTAAGAAGGTTCGCCATGGGGGAGCACCAAGCGTCTCACTGGCTTCATAGAGTCGAGCATCGATCAAACTCGAAGCCACAAAAAGAATCATGACGGCTTGAGGAAATACATATAGAAATTCACCCATCACAATCCCATTGAATCCATAAAGTTGGATATCCCTACCTTCCCAACCGATGTTATTAGCAAAAAGACCACTAAAGCCAGTCGTTATTAGCCCCTTGCGACCAAACAAGTACACCAACCCGATCGCATGGGCTAAGGGAGGTACATATAACGGCAACATGGCTGCCACAATGAAAAAGCGCTTTGCTGGCATTTGGGTGCGGGTTAGTGCATAAGCGTACCCGAAAGCCAAACTGACAGCGAATAAAGTAGTGACAAGAGCAACGCGTATGCTGTTTGAGAAGGAGATAGAAAGCGCTGGGGTGCTGAAATAACGAACATAATTGGTCAATCCCACCCAATTACCCTCTCTATCCACCAAACTGCGTTGAACAACCATCAACATAGGGAACACCACCCCCAGAAGAAGCCAAAATACCATCAGGACAATGAGCAAACGCTTGAGTTGGTCTTCGGTTACCAGCTTTTCCCAAGCTCTCGTAGCTACCGAGCGGGCTGGCAAAGGGATTATCGATTGCATTGACACTCTCCTAAGATGGATGATACACGTGTAAGTGGTTTGGCGGTAAATGGATGGCCACCTCATTTCCCTCTCGTACACCCCCAGCTTCGGACAATTCGGGGGGCATATAAGCGATCATGCGGATCTCTTTGAAACGTAAATGCAGGCGATAGAAAGGACCAATAAACTCTAGCTTCTCGACTTGAGTTGGAATGTTGTTATCCGTGTTTCCGTTGCGCGCAATTTGGACTTTCTCTGGGCGTATAGCGAGCGTAATGGGTTTACCCGACTCTCCGTCAAGTTCCTGTTCGACTTGGAGTAGATTACCCAACACTTCAACCTTACGCTGAGATGGCTCATGCACCCTACCAGGCAGAAAGTTCATTAAACCAACAAAATCAGCCACAAAAGGCGTTGCTGGATTGCGATAGATCTCTTCTGGAGTCCCAATCTGCACAATCTGCCCTTTTTCCATCACGACGATGCGTTGCGCCATGGTCAAAGCTTCCTCTTGGTCATGACTGACCATGATTGTCGTAACACCCAAACGACGTTGTAGACGGGTAATTTCGGTGCGCAGATTCACCCGCACCCGAGCATCCAATGCTGAGAGAGGCTCATCCAAGAGCAACAGTGACGGTGAAATGGCTAAAGCTCGCGCCAGCGCAACTCGTTGCTGTTGCCCACCACTGAGCTGCGCAGGGTAGCGATGCACAAATTCTTCCAAACCGACCATTTGGAGCATTTCATGCACTCGCTCAGCGATTTGATTTTTTGAAAGGCGACGGTTTTCTAAACCATAGGCAACATTCTGAAATACAGTCAAATTCGGAAAAAGAGCGTAGGATTGAAACACAATGCCGAAATTCCGTTTGGAAGGCGGCAAACGGGTGATGTCTATGCCGGCATGAAGAATATGACCTCGGCTTGGTTCCTCTAATCCTGCAATAACGCGCAGCAGGGTAGTTTTACCACAGCCACTAGGACCTAATAAAAAAATAAATTCGCCCTCTTGAACTTGTAGAGTGACCTGATCTAATGCTTTGGTGTTTCCAAAGGTTTTCGTAATCGAAATGCACTTCAAGTAACCCTCGTTCATCAACCCTCCTCCTTTCCTTGCATTGTTTGTGTCGCAAACATTCCACAACTCGCTATAACCAATATTCAAAGATGAGAGCGCCTAAGACGGGCTCTCATCTTTTATAAATCGTCAGATCTCGCAGCGCTTTATTTGGGTTCAGACTTGGCGTCGTAACGCTTCAACCATTCAGCTAAGATTCTTTCACGATTTGCAGCAGCCCAATTAAAGTCATTCTTAATCAATTGCGCTACCGGATCTGACGGATAACCCTCTGGGATAGGGACACTGGTCTTCGCAGCGGTGACGGGATACGACTTTGCATACTCCACCATGATCTCTTCACTGATTGCCCAATCTAAGAAAGTATAAGCAGCAGGATTGATGGTGGGCTTTTTGATCAATGCATTGGCTTCGATTTCCCATCCTGAACCTTCCACTGGAAAAACAGGTTCAATTGGTTGACCCTCAGCCTTTTGCTTGATGGCACGATAATCGAATGAAATACCAATAATGGTCTCACCAGCACCAACCATTTTGCACGGCTTTGAACCAGAGTGAGTGTACACAGCAATATTTTCGTTTAGTTTATCTAAATATTCCCAGCCTTTGCTTTCACCCATTAATTGGAGAATGGCCGATACGGAAAGGTAGCCTGTTCCCGAGGAGTTGGGATTAGGCATTACAATCGACCCTCGGTAAACCGGATCAATCAAGTCCGCCCAAGATTTGGGCATGGGGAGATTCTTTGCTTGTAGCTCGATTGTGTTAACACAAAACGCCGAGAACCACGCATCAATTCCAACCCAATGCGGCACCTCTCGTTCATCACGAAAGTTGGGATAAATCTTCTCTAATCCAATCGGTGCATAGGGTGCAAGCATCCCTTGTTGATCCGCCAATAAAAGGCTTGATGCTGCTAGCCCCCAGACAACATCAGCTTGGGGATTTTCTTTTTCAGCTAGCAATTTCGCGGTAATGATACCCGTCGAGTCACGTACAATATTTACCTTGATGTTGGGGTACTTTGCATTGAATAACGGCAAATAGACGCCAATTTGGTCATCTTCGAGCGCTGTATAAACCGTGATCTCACCCGAGGTGGCTTTTTCGATTGCAGGAGTTTGGGGTTCTCCGCTCATCTCGGGGGTATTTGTCGGTGCGATTGACTCGACCGCGTGGGTAGGTTGAGCAGGTTCTTCCATCATCGGTGCAGGGGTTGGGGTCGATGGTGAAGCACAAGCAGTTAAGACAGTTGATACTACAATGATCATCAAAAAAGTACGGTTGATCAGGCGAGACATATTCCTTCTCCTTGTATAAGAATTTGGACAATCTATTAGTTTGATTTTATAGGAGAAAGATTAAGTGAAGGTAATGGGGGGTTATGGGCATGTAAAGGTTTATTTAACGTTTATTATCGACTAGCTGAGAAGATTCCTTCGAGGGAAAACTGTTAACCAAGCTGCCGAAATCATCTATTTTTGAAAAAGGCTCAACAGGTTTGACCGTCCATTACAAAAATGACATTAGCCATAGGTAACAAAAAAGCAGCGTATAGGGAAAATATTCAGGGCTAGCCGTATCGATAAGCGACTTAACTAAGGGTTAGAATAATGCCCTCCTAATCAGGCCATCACAATCTGAACCCTAGAAAAACCCAAAATCAAAAAACATATTGACTTAATCTATTTTTCCGCTATACTATGAATATCTAACGAACGTTCGATAGAGATGACTGAAAGCACTTCTTCACCACCTCTGCCTGCCCACACCGCTGAAACAATCTTAGATATTGCAACCACCTACTTCGCCCGCTACGGCTATCATGGCACCAGTATCCGTGACATCGCCAAACAAGTTGGCATTAGCGTAGCTACACTGTATTACCATTTTGAGAGCAAAGATGAACTCTATCGACGCGTCTTTCAACGCCAATTTCAGGAAGAAGAAGAGCTGATCCGCTCTTTCCTTAACCAAGCGGACGATAGCACAATTCAAAATCCGATTGCTTTCCGTGACTTGCTCTTTCGCCTAATGGACGCCTTGCTCGATCGCAGTCTCGGCAATCCAGATATTGTGCGTTTATGGACTCGACGATGGCTGGAAAAGCCCGAACAAACCGAAGACATTGAAATCGCCTACTCCGCCCCTCTCTACCTATGGGTAGAAGAAATCCTTGCCAAAGCCCAAGCCGCAGGGGTGATCAAGCCACGCTTTTCTAACCTCGCTATGATCGTCCACAGCTTCAGTTGGTTGCATTACGGGTATATCGGCTTTGGTCAACTGACGTATCAAGCCCGCTTCGAAAAACCATCGGACGCCCAACAAGTCGCCCAATTTCGCCAATTCGTCCATCAGATTTATGCTGATTTATTAAACTTTCAGACAGAAGAACCCATCCAGTAAGCATGGACTCGCTTTCCCTTTATATGCGCTATCGACAAGCTCTGCGAGGCAGAGAGGTTGTCGACTGGGTACCAACTTATCGTGGTCAAGGTAAAGCTTTCTGGTAAATTCAACGATGATACTCCCCTGATGACCTTGTTCGTCCCTTCGTCCCCTAAAAAGGTCATCGATCAATTTGAATGGAGGCTCGCCTATCGAACGATGCAAAACCTGATTAGTCCATTGAGGCAGTCTATCTCATTCATGCGTTCTACCCATCCCAAAAAACTTGAAATAGGAGATCTACCCATGCACATACCCGAAAAAGGTTTATCCCCTGAGCAAATCTTTGAATTCCTAAACTTGGTCAAAAAATCTGACATGGACTGGAAAGATGGACGGATGTATGCTTACGTTTACGATCCAGGCGAGGCTGCCATGGAAATCGGACGGCAAGCCTATATGACCTATTTGGTCGAGAACGGTTTAGACCCTACCGCCTTCCCCAGCGTTTTGAAGTTGGAAAACGATGTCGTTCGCATGATCATCAATCTGCTGCGGGGGGATGATCAGGTCGTCGGTAATTTGACCACTGGCGGCACCGAGAGCATCTTGTTGGCAGTCAAAACAGCCCGCGATTATGCTCGACATCACAAACCCCAGATTAAACAACCCGAGATGGTGATCTGTCAAACTGCTCACCATGCTTTCCACAAAGCTGCCCAGTACTTCGACATCAAAGTGGTGATGACACCCTTTGATCCGCTCACCTTCCGAGCTGATGTGGAGGCAATGCGCAAAGCGATTACCCCCAATACCATCCTGCTGGTTGGCTCAGCCCCAGCTTATTCACAAGGTGTCGTTGATCCAATTACGGACATTGCTGCTTTGGCAATGGAACACGACCTACTTTGTCACGTCGATGCTTGTGTCGGTGGAATTCACCTCTCCTTCATGCGCCAGTTAGGCTATGAAGTTCCTGCTTTCGATTGGACAGTACCCGGCGTGACTTCCATCTCGACCGACTTGCACAAATTCGGCTATTGTCCGAAACAGGCTTCGGTGGTCATGTATCGCAATCCCCAACTGCGCCGCTTTCAAATCTTCACTTCCACTCGAACAACCTGCTACACGCTGATTAATCCTACCATCCTGAGCACCAAGAGCGGGGGACCCGCCGCAGGCGCCTGGGCTGTGCTGAATTACCTCGGACAAGAGGGTTACCGCCACATCGTCCAAGCCGTTCAAGAAGCCACTGCCCGCATGATCGCTGGCGTCCAGGCAATCGAAGGACTACAGGTTATGGGAAAGCCTGACATGTGCTTGTTCGCCTTTACATCTGAGCGGCTCAACCTGTTCCAAGTGGTTGATGCCATGGCTCAGAAGGGTTGGACGGTACAACCTCAATTCTCCAAGCCAAATGCGCCGCGCAATATTCACATCTCAGTCAACTACGGGAACATCAAACGAGTTGATGAATTCTTACAAGCCTTACGTCAAAGCGTGGAGGATGTGCGGATCAAACCACCCTTGAACACGGAACCCCTAATTGCTGAATTACACCAAATCATCGCTCATCAAGACCCCCTATTGTTCCAAAAAGCAGCCAACATGGTCGGGATGCTGGATGGCAACTTGCCCAAGGAGATGGCTCTGGTCAATACCCTTCTAGAAGCCATGCCAGATGAGGTGCAATCCCAGTTCTTAGTCGAGTTTTTTAATCAACTCTACCAATAATGGAGGAACACCAATGAACCGAAAATTGAAATTTTTCACCTTTTCATTCGGCAACTTTGCCAACACCGTTGCTTATCAAGTTCTAGGCAATCGTGTTCAGTTCTTTTATATCGACGTTCTCGGTCTCAATGCTGCCATTGCCGGCACCGTTTGGACGTTGTATGGCATTTGGAATATGATCAACGATCCCTTGATGGGACAGATCTCTGACCGCACCCGCACACCGATGGGACGGCGCGTACCGTATATTCTGTTTGGTGCCATTCCGTTGGGATTATCTTTTTTCTTCCTATGGACACCTCCCACCCACAATCCGTGGGTGATGGCAGCTTATTTCTTCATGTTGCTTTTCATCTTCGACACGCTCTACACGATCACCCTCATCGCCTACAATTCCCTCTTCCCCCACGTTGCCCCGACCATCAAAGACCGCGTCGACCTCTCCACTTGGCGAGAAGCCCTAGCTGTGATAGGCTTGCTATTATCTTACATCGCCGCCCCGATCCTTTCAGAGACGGTTGGGTTTGTCTGGATGGGAGCGATTATCGGCGCTTTGATCGCCATCGGCTATCTGGTCACCGTGATCTACGTGCGTGAAAACCCTGTTCCCGAAGACGAGGTCATTCCTGGGATCATTGACTCGCTAAAAATCGTTCTGGGCAGCCAAGCTTTTCGTTACTTTGTTGGCTTCAACCTAATGAAGGAATATGTCTTCTTGATCTTAGGGGCAACCTTGCCTTTCTGGCGCAAATATGCCTTAGGCATTCAAGGGAAAAGTCAAGTCTTCGGCGTGACCTTAGGAGCCGGCGATCAAGAAGCGCTCTTATTAGGGACAGCTTTTATTCTATGTATTCCTCTGCTGTTGGTTTGGCAAAAAATTGTCCCCAAGTTAGGTTATCGCAAGTCTTGGTTACTGGCAAACGCGGTGTTTGTGCCAGGTTTATTCGTCATGACCTTTGCCACCAATTTCTATAGTGGACTATTAGGCACGACTTTAGTTGCTCCCGGACTGGCTGGCTATATGATTCTTCCTCTCCCGATGTTGTCAGAAGTCATTGACGACGATGCCCGCAATCATGGCTTGCGACGCGAGGGAATTTTCTTCGGAATGAATGGCGGCATTGTTAAGGCAGCTTTTTCATTACAAGGTGTTTTCTTCGCAACGGTCTTTTCCATAACAGGCTATGTAGCCGGTGCTGCGGAGCAGAGTGCTAGTGCTGTTTGGGGGATTCGCTTCTTGATTGGTATCACGCCAATCCTATCAATTTTACTGAGCAGTTGGTGGTTGCTGAAGTATCCTTTGGGCCGTGAAGCAGCCAAAACAGGTGAGGCGGTTCCCGCTTGAGGAGACAAAAAGATGACAATTTCTCCTTCTGACCTTGCTATTGAATACTTTGAAACCCATGCATCTCAAGCTATCGCAAAATTAGCTCAGCTCGTCAGTTTCCCCACCGTCTCTGCTGAATACACCAAACGTCAAGCGGACTTCGCTCGATGCGCATATTGGTTGAGGAAGGAAATAGAACAAATTGGGATGCAGCAGGTAGAAGTCATTGAGCTCGACGATGCGCCGCCACTAATTTACGCCGAATGGAAGGGGGCAGACAAAAATGCCCCCACTTTATTGGTATATGGTCATTACGATGTCGTACCCAGCGGAGAGCTTGAGCAATGGAGCCATCCACCCTTTGAAGCGGTAGTGGTTGGTGAACGGTTGTTTGGACGCGGCTCCAGCGACGATAAAGGACAGTTTTGGGCGATTCTGTGCGCTATCGAAGCCTATCTCAAAGGCACGGGCAGCAGTCCCTTGAATCTCAAAATCCTGCTCGAAGGTGAAGAAGAAGCGCTGAGCTCGCACTTAGCCCCGTTCCTACGAGAAAACCTGACCCTACTGCGCTGTGATGGCATTCTTATTGCTGACATGGACGCCTTACACCCCCTAGTGCCTCTCATCATGTATGGCACTCGTGGCAACTGCACCCTCGAAGTGAAACTCAACGGCCCAAGCCATGAATTGCACTCTGGCACCTACGGAGGAGGCGTAGAAAACCCCTTAAATGTCCTTGTGCGCCTCTTGGCTTCGATACAAGATGGCAAAACACGCCGCGTTCTAGTGCCCGGCTTTTATGATGCTGTTCGCCCATTGAGCGAGCGCGAAAGCGCATTCTTAGAAGACATTCCCATTACCGAAGAAATGGGCTTGGCAATTACTGGAGCACCGGCTCTTGCGGGAGAAGAAGGTTATCCGATTAAAGCGCGCATCAGCGTCCGGCCAACCTTCGAGGTGCATGGAATCTGCGGTGGCTATTGTGGAGAAGGTGTGAAAACCGTTATTCCGGCCAGCGTTACGGCAAAACTTAGCTTTCGGCTAGTGCCCGATCAAGACCCACTGCAAATTGCAAACTTGGTGATGGATTACCTACGTCAACAGCTCCCACCCACTGTGACGATGGAAACCAGCGTCTGGGGTAAGGCACATCCAGCCACCGTGGATGTGGACGCACCGATCATCGCCGCCGGGCAACGCGCCATACAGCGCGGTTTCGGCGCCCCGCCTCGCTTTGTGCGCGGTGGAGGATCCATCCCAATTTTGAACCTTCTGCAAGAAACCGTGCATCCCCATATCTTGCTGACCGGCTTTGGGTTACCCCAAGACAAGGCACACAGTATTGACGAAAGCTTTTCGCTTTCCCAGTTCCGCAACGGCGTGCGGAGTGTGATTTATCTTTTTGAAGAGCTTACCAATGCGAAACGGTAGTTAAGCACCTCACAACTGAACCATGCAATCTTGGGTTGGAAATCCATCCATCACACCTCGCAACCATCAAGCACGCATCTCCACGATCCCGTATGGGAAATCGTACTTGGGCATCAGGTCGAGGAATGGGTCGGGGTCAAAGGCTTCCGGCCCAAATACGCCCTTGCCTTGCCAGATGCCCTTGGCGAGCAGCTCCAGCGTAATAACTGGACCAACAGCAGTCTGCCAAGAGACCGCTTGCACGCCATATTTACTCATCGTGTCTTGATTGTCTGTGGATTGATAGAGATATATTTCTCGTGGATGCCCATTTTTCCAACCTCGCACCCAAATGCCAACACAGGTCTTACCGCTCATCAAAGGCCCAAGTTTTGCCGGGTCAGGCAGAAGAGCAGCTACTACATCGGCGGGTGCCACCTTGACCCCCTTAACCTCGATGGGTTCACGAGAATGCAACCCTATCATCTTAAGAACCCGAACAGCGTTGATAAATTTATCCCCTAAGCCGTATTTGAAGGTCACTTTCTTGCATTTGACCCAGCGCGGAATTAACACGACTTCTTCGTGCTCCACGTTGACCACTTCTAGCGGACCAATCCCTTCCGGGAAATGGAAAGTCTCGGGGTCCGAGAATGGCTGCACCGCATACCAGCCCTTGTCCTTTTCCCATACCAGCGCCGGGTCGGTGCATTCTTCCAGCGCATCGTAGATGGAGAAGGTAGGAGCAAATTCATATCCTTGCACTTCCAAGTCCGCCCCATCGCGAATGCCGATTTCATCAATTTCATCGAAGAAATGTTTCTCACAGTA
>FWPU01005133.1_pt1 | contig 29084 bp, 16 predicted proteins | sample 2228361 | NCBI WGS metagenome assembly FWPU01 (sample SAMEA103939777, study PRJEB20133) | metagenome | reverse complement strand
CTCACTGTGACCGTCTCCGACGGCGCTCGCAGCGCCACCCGTTCCTTCACCCTGACGGTGAGCCCGGTCAACGACCCGCCCACGCTTTCGCCCCTGGCCAACCGGACCATTGCCGAGGACACCTCCATCGGCCCGATTGCCTTGACCCTCGCCGATGTGGACAACGACCCCGCCACCCTGACGGTCACCGCCACCTCCAGCAATCCCACCCTGGTCCCGGCCGGCGGCCTGGTCCTGGGCGGCAGCGGCGCCAATCGCACCCTCACCATCACCCCGGCGGCCAACCGGTCCGGCACCGCCACCCTCACTGTGACCGTCTCCGACGGCGCTCGCAGCGCCACCCGTTCCTTCACCCTGACGGTAACGCCCAAGCTGCCTCCGCCTTGGATCGCTACTGACCTCGGCAATCCGGCTATCGCGGGAGAAACCGCTTACTCCAAAGGCAGGTTTACCATCCGCGCTGCTGGTAGCGGAGTCAGTGACGAATTGGACCAGGGGCGCTTTGTGTATCAGACCATTTCCGGAGATGGTTACATTGTGGGGCGGGTGCTTTCCTTTACCGGCACCCATCCAAACGCCTGTGCCGGCTTGATGATCCGCGAAAACCTGAGTCCCACTGCGAGGGCAGCGGTCATTCGCCTGAGCCCGTCCGCAGTTTACATTCAACAGCGGCCTGCCACCGGTGCAACCGCTACCTCGTATTACGCGGGCCGCCCGTTTGGTTTCTATTTCGAATGGTTTTGGCTCATCCGGATGGGCAATACATTTCTGCTCTACCGCTCCTTCGATGGCGTGACCTGGCTGCCCGCCTCCCCGCACTTTACCATTCCCATAGGACCGGAAGCGTATGTGGGATTGATGGTCTGCTCGGGAGATTCCGCTAACACCGCCACTGCGGTCTTTGATCCGGTGTTTGTCATGCCTTGAGGCCCATGCCCCGGAGCTGCTTCAACCGGCCCGGCCCCTCACAGGTTGGGATTCTTGCGGTCGGCGGCGGCGTTTTTTTCTTGGGCATCCTGCTGGGTCTGGCCCTGACAAGACGCATCGCTGATCCCGCGCAAGCCGCGCCATCAGTGCGAGGGGCAGAATCCGCGGTTGTTTCAACCGACGCATCGAAGACCGGTTCCGGCCGGGAGGCTTCTCTGCCACGGGTGTGGTTGTCGCACCTCGGGCGGCCACCGATTGCTTCCACCGAAACCGAGAGTCCTGTTTCTGGCTTGGACCGGGAAACTGGTGAAGCAGGCAACACCCCTGACAACCCGGACCTTCGATTGACCTTCTCTGCCGAGGTCGCTGTGGATCCCGAGGCACTGGTTGATTGGGACATCGCCCAACCGCGCGGCGTCCAAGATGACCAGGCATTGGTCGCCGCGGCGCTGGCCCTGGCCGATACCCGGCCGGACCGCGCCGCGGCGATGGCTCAGCTTTGCACGGATGCGTCCCAACGCCGGTCCACGCTGGCGCACGTGATGCGATGCTGGGCCGCCCAGGACGCCACCGGGTCAGCCGCCTGGCTTCGCCACCTGTCTTCCGACCCGGACGTTCTCCCGGCCTGGGAAGCGTGGGCGGTGTCCGTGGCCGGGCGCGATCCCGCGCTGGCCACCCGGGTGGCCGTGGCCGAAATTCCTCCGGGGCCGGAGCGGGACCGCGCCGTGGTGAGCATTCTCCAGCGGTGGGCCCAACATGCGCCAGAAGAAGCCGCGGCGTGGTTGGAGCAGTTTCCGGAATGTCCGCTGCGTACTGCTGCCCTGGGAGCTTTCCTGCCCGTGTGGCTGGCGCAGGATCCGCCGGGCTTGGAGGCCTGGCTTGCGCATCTCCCGGCGGGCAGTTTCTCCGCCGAAGCCGCAGCACTGATCCCGGAGCTCCCGCTGCCTGCCCTGCCAAATCCGCAGCCGGAGGAAGCGGCAGAGGAGTGATCCCCGAGTTTTCTTGGGGGGCATGGCTTCAATCGAGAGGGGCTTGCCTCAAGCGCTCCGGCGCTTCTGCGGGCCGAGCTCCGAGCCGCGGTTGCTTTGCGCTTGTTTGAGTCCGGCTCGCCGGGAATGTTTACCCCATGCACTGGCTGCGCGTCGCACTCCTGACGATACTGGCGGCCCTGGCGTCGGCTTCCGCTCGGGTGGAGGAGGCCCGGTTGCTGCGCTTCCCCACCCTGCATGGCGATCAACTGGTGTTCACGTACGCCGGAGACCTGTACACGGTCCACGCCCGGGGCGGTGTGGCCCGCCGGCTCACCAGCCACCCCGGCTACGAAATGTTCCCGCGTTTCTCGCCGGACGGAAAATGGATTGCCTTCACCGCCCAGTACGACGGCAACACCGAGGTCTATGTCATGCCCGCCGCCGGCGGCGAACCGCGCCGGTTGACCTACACCGCCACGCTGGAGCGCGACGACGTCTCCGACCGGATGGGCCCGAACAACATTGTGCTGACCTGGCGCGACCCCGAAACCATCGTGTACCGCTCCCGGCGCACCCAGTGGAACGCCTTCAAGGGCGAGCTAACTCTGGCCCGGCTGTCGGGGGGCATTCCCGAAGTACTGCCCCTGCCCCGGGGCGGTTGGTGCAGCTTCTCCCCCGACGGCAGGCAACTGGTGTACAACCGCGTCTTCCGCGAGTTTCGCACCTGGAAACGCTACCGCGGCGGGCAGGCCGACGACCTCTGGCTGTATGACTTCGAGACCAAGCAGACCACCCGCCTGACCGACGACCCGGCCCAGGACCTCTTCCCGATGTGGCGCAGCGACCGCATTTACTTCGTCTCCGAGCGCGACGAAACCCGCCAGGCCAACCTCTACGTCCTGGACCTGAAGACCCGTGAAACCCGCCAACTGACCTTCTTCACCGAGTTCGCCGTGAAATTCCCTTCGCTGGGCGACGAGGCCATTGTCTTTGAGAATGGCGGGTACATTTACCGCTTCAATCTGGGCAGCGAGAGCCTCGAGAAGGTTCCGATCGAAATCCGCGATGACCTCGCCATTGGCCGCGGCGGCTGGCGGGACGTGAGCCGGGAGGTCACCACCTGGGAGGTGGCGCCCGATGGCGCCCGCGCCGTGCTCGGCGCCCGGGGCGACGTGTTCACCGTGCCCGCCAAACACGGTCCCACCCGCAATCTCACTCAGAGCCCCGGGGTCCACGAGCGCAACGCCGTGTGGTCGCCAGACGGGCGCTGGATCGCCTACGTGAGCGACCGCTCCGGTGAGGATGAAATCTGGATTCACCCCCAGGACGGCAGCGGCGAACCCAGGCAACTGACCACCGGCGCCGACACCTACAAGTACGAACTGGCCTGGTCGCCCGACTCCCAGCGCATCGCCTGGACGGACAAGAACAACCGCCTCCAGTTCGTGGAGGTGGACACACGGGCGGTCACCCTCGTGGCTCAATCGAAAGCCTGGGAAATCCGCGAGTTCACCTGGTCGCCGGATAGTCAGTGGCTGGCCTACACCCTGCCGGAGCCGCGCCGCTTCCCGAACCTCTACCTGTACAGCCTGGCCGAGCAAAAAACCGTGCGGGTCACCGACGGCTGGTTTGAGGTGGGCCAACCCGAGTTCAGCAGCGACGGTAAATACCTGTTTTTCGTTTCGGACCGCACGTTGAACCCCACCTACGGCGCCCTCGAATGGAATCACATCTACCAGGACCTGGAGCGGATTTACTTGGTCACCCTCGCGGCCGACACCCCCTCGCCGCTGGCGCCCAAATCCGACGAGGTCAAACTCAAGACCGACGAAAAATCCCCGGACACGCCGCCGGACGTCAAACCGCAGTCCGCCCCGGATTCCCCGAAGGAAGGCGCGGGCGCGGAAACCGCGCCGGCTGCCGCGCCCGACGAAAAGGCGGCGCCGCCGGCCCCGAAAAAGAGCGAGCCCCCCGTGAAGGTCCGCGTGGACCCGGAGGGCCTGCCGCAGCGCATCACCGTCCTCCCGCCGCCGGCCTCCTCTTACCGCCACCTCACCTCGGTGGGCGACAAACTGTATTACCTTCGCAAGGGCAAACTCTGCCTCTTCGAGCTGGACAAGGAAAAGGAAACCGAGCTGGGCGACGTGGCCGGCTACCGCGTTTCCGCCGATCGCAAGAAGATGCTGGTCAAAGTGGGCCACGAGTTTGCCCTTCTCGACCTGCCCACAGCCCGGCTGGACCTGGGCGACAAAAAGCTCAATCTGGCCGACCTCAAAGTGGTTCTCGACCGCCCGGCCGAGTGGACCCAGATTTTCCACGAATGCTGGCGCCAAATGCGCGACTTTTTCTACGCCCCGAATCTCCACGGCGTGGACTGGCCGGCCATGCGCGCCCGCTACGAGCCGTTGCTGGCCCACGTCCGCCATCGCGCCGACCTCACCTACGTCATCGGCGAGATGATCGGCGAACTCAACGCCGGCCATGCCTACGTGGGCGGAGGCGACCTGCCGAAGATCGAGCGCATTCCCCAGGGGCTGCTCGGCGCGCGGATCAGCCGCGACCCCAGCGGCTATTATCGGATTGACCGAATTTTGCCCGGCCACAACTGGGACCCGAAATACCGTAGTCCGCTCACCGAAATCGGCGTCAACGTCCGCGCCGGCGATTTCATCCTTGGCGTCAACGGCCGTTCCACACGGGAGATGACCGATCTCTACGCCGCGCTGGTGGGCACCGCCGGCAAACAGGTTCGTCTGCGGGTCAACGCCGAACCCCGAGAAGAAGGCGCCCGCGAGGTGACCGTCATCCCCACCGACAACGAGCAGCCCTTGTACTACCTGGAGTGGGTGCTGAAGAACCTGGACACGGTGGAAAAGGCCACCGACGGGCGCGTGGGCTACGTGCACGTGCCGGACATGGGCTTGCCCGGGCTGAACGAGTTCGCCAAGTTCTTCTACCCGCAGCTCCACAAGGAGGCGCTCATCGTGGACGTGCGCGGCAACGGGGGTGGCAACGTCTCGCCCATGATCGCCGAGCGGCTGCGACGCGAGCCGGTTTTCTGGACCATCGCCCGCAACAGCGCGGTCAACGTGGACCCCGCCGCCCAGGTGCTCGGTCCCAAGGTGCTGCTGCTGGACCAGCACAGCGCCAGCGACGGGGACATCATCGCCTACCGCTTCCGCAAACACCGGCTGGGTCCGATCATTGGTCAGCGTTCCTGGGGCGGAGTGGTCGGCATCCGCGGCACCCTGCCGTTGCTGGACGGGGGCTACCTGAACCGGCCCGAGTTCAGCCGCTTTGATCTCGAGGCCCGCGAATGGATCATGGAAGGCGTGGGCGTCGAGCCGGATATCGAGGTGGACAACGACCCGGCCCGCGAATTTGCCGGCGTGGACGACCAGCTCCTGCGGGCCATCGAGGAAATCAAGCGCCTGATGGAACAACAGCCGGTGCGCATCCCCGATCCGCCGCCCTACCCGGACAAACGCCGCTGAGCCGCCCGCCGCGCTGCGAGTCAACGGGGCGAACCGCCTTCCTGCTTGAGGATCACCAAACGGCTGACCCCTTCGCGCTGGAGGTGAATCGCCACCCCTTGGCCCAGGTCGGCCCCGGCCACCGCCTCCTGGAACTCCTGTAAGGTGGTTACCGGTTTCTGATTAACCTCGGTGAGTACGTCGCCAACGCTCACGCCGCGCGCCTCGGCCACGCTGCCGGGTTCGACCGCCGTGACCACGAGGCCCTCGGTCCATTCGATTCCCAGTTCCCGCGCCAGGTCGCGGGTGAGCGCTTTCACAGTCAGTCCCCATCCCGCGGCCTCGGCCGCCGGCGGGGCGGGAGCGCGACGGGGAACCGCGGCGGTGCTCACCTCCGGCCAGGCCTCGGGCTGCACCTTGATCTGCAGCGTGCGGCCCCGGCGAAATACGTCCAACGTGACCTCGGCGCCGACTTTTCGGAACTGGACCTGGTAACGCAACTCCTGCGGGGTGGCCACCGGATGACCGTCCACGGCGGTGATCACATCGCCCGGCCGCAGCGCGGATTTCGCGGCCGGCCCGCCGCGGACGATGCCGCGAACGACCACGCCCTCGGAAATGCCCTGAACCAGCGGACGGTAATCCTCATCGTCGCGCAGGGCGCGAATCTCGAGACCGAGCCAGGCGCGGGTGAACTTACCCTCTTCGATGAGCTTGTCGGAGACGCGGCAGGCCAGGTTGCTGGGGATGGCAAAGCCAATCCCGGAGCGCAGGCCACGAATGAGGGTGTTGATGCCGATGACCTCCCCCTCGATGTTGACCAGCGGCCCGCCGCTGTTGCCCGGGTTGATGTTCGCGTCGGTCTGGATGAAATCCTGATCCATGGTCGGGTCCGGGATCACCGAGGATCGCCCTTTGGCGCTGACATGCCCGAAGGTCACGCTGTACTCCAGCTCGAAGGGGGCGCCGATGGCGATGGCCCACTCGCCCACGCGCACCGCGTCCGAGTCCGCAAAGCGCGCCGCCGGCAGCCCCCGGGCGTCCACCTTCAAGACGGCCAGGTCCGACTGGGAATCCACCCCGCGGATTTCAGCTTCGAACTGCCGGCCGTCCTGGAGCCGCACCCGCACCTGTTTCGCGTCTTCCACCACATGGCCGTTGGTCAGGATGAAGCCGTCCTCGCGAATGATGAGGCCGGAACCCTGAGCCGTGAAAACGGGGGGGCCATTACGCGGGGCCGGCTCGCGCGGGCGAAAGCGGTCCTCAAATTGCCGGCGGAACTCGCGCGGCAGCCATTCCCACAACCGACCGGACTCCGCGTCCGCTTCCGCGTCCTCGGCCTGACGGATGACCGAAATGACCACCACGGAGGGGGAAACCCGTTCGGCCACCTGGATGAAGGCGTGGTTGAGGCGTCGGGCGAGCTCCAACGCGGACAAGTCGCGGGCGTCGTCCGCACGCGGACCGGGGAGGATGCCCAACCCGTTCAAGGCAAGGATCAGAACCAGCGGTCCGGTTCGGAACGAGGCAATTCGGAAGGTCATGGCAAACGTTCTGTGGTCGAGGCAACCGGTTTTCAACCGACCGCGCGCCCCGGTACGTTGACGGACGCGCGGCCCGCCGATAACGTGCCTTGAAACGCGGCGATGGCAACTCATGCTCAGCGTGCTTGAACAATTGCTGGTTCTGCAGGAGCGGGACCGCCAGCTCACCCTGCTGGCGGAAGAGCTGGCGGCCATTCCGCCGCAGCGCGCGGAGGCCCGGGCGCGGGTCGAGGCGGCGCGCGCCGCGGTGGAAACCGGGCGATCGCAGGCCATGCATCTCGAGTCCCGCCGCAAAGAGCTGGAAATGGAGGTGGAGTCCCGCAAGCAGTTGATCGAAAAGTATTCCCTCCAGCAGTTCCAGACCCGCCGCAACGAGGAATATCGGGCGCTGGCGCAAGAAATCGAGGCCTGCCGGACCGCCATCTCCCAACTGGAGGACCAGCAGTTGGAGCTGATGGAACAGGCCGACCAGGTTCAACAACAGGTCGCCACCGCCCGCCGGGAACTGGAACAGGTCCAACAAGACACTGCGCGTGTGTTGGCCGAACTGGACGCCCGCGAACGCCACCTGCGGCAACAGTTCGAGGAGCTCCAGCGCGGGCGCGCCGCGCTGGCCGGGCAGGTGGAGCCGGGGTTGCTGTCCCGCTACGATCGGTTGCGCCGCCACAAGGGCCCCAAGGTGGTGGTGGGGGTGGAACACGGCACCTGTGGCGGTTGTCACGTGGGACTGCCGGCCCAGTTGCTGATCGCCTGCCGGGCGCCGCAGGAAATCAATCAATGTCCGAACTGCGGGCGCATCCTGTTCTACACCCGGGACATGGACATGGTGCGGGCCGATTGACAGGCTGTTGGCCGCCGGGTTCGGCCTCCTGCAGAGGTCCGGCGCTTCCGCAGTGTTTGAAGGCCTGAGACTTTTACGGAGCGTCCGTAGCTCAATTGGATAGAGCTTCTGACTTCGGATCAGAAGGTTGCAGGTTCGAGTCCTGCCGGACGCGCCACCTCAGAGACGAAAAACCAGACTGCCCCTCGCTTGGCGTCCGGGAACCGAAAAATCCAATGGTCCGTCTCCCATTCTTCGACCCGAGCCGCCTTCAACCCAAGTTGTCACTGCTCGGCGATCGCCTGGAAGGTAGGCGGGAGACCGGGGAGTGCACCCGGGCAATGAACGGCCGGGCAGGGACGGTATCCCCCCGATCGGGCGTGGAATGCTCACCGGCGATGACTTCCGCTCGGATGGAGCAGGACGTCTTCCGGCCAGGTTGGCACGCAACCCGCTTGTATCCGAACAAGTTGCAGATTGCCAGGATTCAGGAACAGGGGCGAACCAAGTGGAGGATTTCTGGACGGCAAGCGTACAACTTTCAGACGAGCACACGAGGGTGGCGAAGAAAATGGGAAGGCCCGCCGGCAACTGAAGGCCCGGTGCGGAGCGGGGGTATTGTGATCTCCGGATGGCTGCATGAGACTTCCCGCGTTCATTCGCAATTTGCCGCTCCGGCGCAAGGTCACTCTGTTGTTGCTCACGCCGTGTCTGGCGGTCCTGCTGGTGGCCGGTGGCGCTTTGTTTACCTTTCAGGCGCGGTTGCTCCGGGAGGAATTCCGCCGGGACCTGGAAGCCGTGGCGGCCCTGGTCAGCGCCAGCGTGGTGCCGGCGTTGGAGGAGGATCAGCCCGCTCGCGCGAACGCCGTGCTGCAGTCCCTGGAGCACCGGCGCCACCTCCGGGAAGCGCAGTTGGTGCTGCCGAATGGGCGGGTGTTTGCCCGCTTCGGCCAGGAACAGGCGCCGTCGGCGTACTCGCTCGAGCCGCAGTTCAGTTCCGACGCGGGACGGGCCGTGCTGGTGTGGCCGGTTGTCCGGGGAGAACGACAGTTGGCCGCGCTGCGCCTGGTGAGCGATCGGCGCCGCGTCTCGCAGGTGCAGCTTCAGTACGCGGGCTGGCTGCTGCTGCTGGTGGCCATGGTGGGGGCGGCGGTGGCGGCGCTGTTGTCCAGTTGGCTGGAACGCTTGATTTCCGCTCCGGTCCGGTGTCTGGCCGAGGCGGCTCGGATCGTGGCGGAGCAAAACGATTACTCGGTGCGGGTGTACGAGGGCGCGGGCGTCGAGCTGCACCAGCTCGCCCGCACGTTCAACCAAATGCTGGCCCGCATCCAGGAACAAGACGCGGCGCTCACCCGTTCCCAGCAGAAGCTCGAGGCCCTCATCCATTCCATCGAGGGCATCGTCTGGGAATGCACCCCGGACATGGAACGCTTCGGCTTTGTCAGCCGGCAGTGCGAACGGCTGCTCGGTTATCCGGCAGAGACCTGGATGGCCACCCCGGGCTTCTGGCAGGACCATCTTCATCCGGAGGATGCCGTGCGGGCGGCGGGGTTTGACCGTCTGCAGGCCGGCGCCGCCGGATCGTACTCGCTAGAGTACCGGATGCGGGCGGCGGATGGGCGTTCGGTCTGGTTGCGGGAGAGCGCGTCGCTGCTCCACGAGGACGGCCGTCCAGCCGCCTTGCGCGGCATTTTTCTGGATATCACCGCACAGAAACAGGCCGCCGAGGAACTCGAGCAATTGAACCGCCGGCTCATCGAGGCCTCGCGGCAGGCGGGCATGGCCGAGGTGGCCACCGGTGTGCTGCACAACGTGGGCAACGTGCTCAACAGTCTGAGTGTCTCCGCCGCCCTGGTCAGTGACCGGCTCAAGGAATCCAAAATTCCGAATCTGCGCCGGGCTGTGGCCCTGCTGCGGGAGCAGAACGGCAACCTGGCCGTCTTTCTCACCGAGGACCCCAAGGGCCGGGTACTCCCCGAATATCTTCAGGCCGTGGCCGACTACCTGAGTCAGGATCACGGCGAACTGCTGCGCGAGATGGCGGCGCTCAACCAGAACCTGGATCACATCAAGGAAATCGTGGCCCGGCAGCAGAGCTACGCCCAGGTGTCCGGGGTGTTTGAACTGCTGGACGCGGTGGAGCTGGTCGAAGACGCCCTGCGCCTCAACGCCGCGGCCTTTGAGCGCCACCGCGTCCGCGTTGAACGCGAGTACTCGCCCCGGCTGCCCCCGGTTTATGCCGACCGGCATCGGGTCCTCCAAATCCTCGTCAATCTCCTCCGCAACGCCAAATACGCCCTGGACGCCGGCAACCCGCCCGTGCGCCGGCTGGGGGTGCGCGTGGACAGCCCCACCCCGGACAAGGTGGTCTTCTGCGTGAGCGACAACGGTATCGGCATCGCCCCGGAAAACCTCACGCGCATCTTTGCCCTGGGCTTCACCACCCGCAAAGGGGGGCATGGTTTCGGCCTGCACAGCTCGGCCCTGGCCGCCCGGGAAATGGGCGGACGCCTGCTGGCCCACAGCGCCGGCCGCGGCCACGGCGCGGACTTTCGGCTCGAACTGCCCACCCGGCCGGCGCCGCCGGCTTCCTCTGCATGAATGCTGCTGCTTCCCTCATTCCGCTGGAACCCACGGTCTATCGCGTGCTCGTGGTGGACGACAACCCGGCCATTCATTCGGATTTCCGCAAAATTCTCAGCCCGCAGCGGCCCGGGGCAAACGCGACCGGACGCCTGGAAGCCATCCTCTTTGACGAAGCGCCGGCCGCTCCGGAAGTCGCCGTCTTTGAACTGGACAGCGCCCATCAGGGTCAGGAAGCGCTGGAGATGCTTCGCACGGCTCTGGCCGCCGAACGGCCCTATGCGCTGGCCTTTGTGGACGTGCGCATGCCTCCGGGCTGGGACGGCATTGAGACGGTTTGCCGCCTCTGGGAGGTGTACCCCCGGCTGCAAGTGGTGCTCTGCACCGCCTACTCGGACTATTCCTGGCAGGAAATCCGGGCGCGCCTGGGCAGGCCGGACAGTCTGGTGGTGCTCAAGAAACCCTTTGACAACATCGAGGTCCAACAACTGGCCCACGCGCTCACCCGCAAGTGGGAGTTGAATCTCCAAGCTGCGCTCAAGTTGGAGCAGTTGGAGGTCATGGTCCGCCGCCGCACCCGGGAACTGGAACTGGCCCACGCCGAGCTGGCCAGTTCCGAAGAGCGCCTGGCCAAGGCCTTCCACACCTGCCCGGTGGCGCTGGCCATCCAGAGCCTGCCCGACCGGCGGTTGGTCGAGGTGAATGCCCCCCTCTGCCAGCTTTTCGGACACACCCGCGAGGAGCTGCTGGGCGAGCCCGGTACCCGCTTGCTGGAGGGCGTCCCGGACGTCTCCGCCTGGTACGAGCAGTTGGCCCGCCGGGAAGCAGTCCAAAATCGGGAATGGGCATTCACCGACGCCCGGGGCGGACGCCACCAGGTGCTGGTATCCCTGGCGCCCATCACCCTGGCCGGGCAGCCGCACGCCCTGCTGGTTTTGCAGGACCTGACCGAGCGCCACCGGTTGGAGCAGCAGCTCCGCCAGGCGCACAAGCTGGAGGCCATTGGGCAACTGGCCGCGGGCGTGGCCCACGATTTCAACAACCTCCTGACCATTATCCAGGCTCACGCCGAACTGCTGGCCGGCGCCCTGCCCGAGGATGGTCCCGAAGCCGGCTCGGTTCGGGAAATCACCCGGGCCACCTCGCGCGCCACGCACCTGGTGCGGCAGTTGTTGTCGTTCGGTCGCAAACAACCGTTGCAACTCCAATACCTGGACCTCAATGCCGTGGTACGGAGCACGCTCGGCATGATTCGCCGCCTGGTGGGCGAAACCGTTCAACTGCGCGTGCACGTGGAGCCACAGTTGCCGACCGTGCATGCGGACCTCGCCCTGCTGGAGCAATGCCTGCTGAATCTGGCCAGCAACGCGCGCGATGCGCTGCCCAACGGCGGCGAGATCGAGATCCGCACTGCCGCGGTCACGGTGCAGCGCGAGGCCGTGCCGCTGGACCCGGTGGAACGCCAGGGACGCTACGTGCGCCTGACCTTCCGCGACACCGGCTGCGGCATGGAACCGGATGCGCTGAACCACCTCTTTGAACCGTTTTACACCACCAAGGAAGTGGGCAAGGGCACCGGCCTGGGTCTGGCCAGCGTGTTCGGTATCGTCCGCCAGCACGGAGGGTGGATCGAGGTTCGAAGTCAGCCCGGCCAGGGCACCGCTTTCGAACTGTTTTTCCCCGCCACGGACAAACCCGCCGACCCCCCCAGCGTCACCCCGCCGATCGATCAGCCACCCCAGCGGGGGCGCGAGACCATCTTGGTGGCCGAGGACGAGGATGCCCTGCGAGAAATGGTGGCCCTGGTGCTGACGCAACAGGGGTATTCCGTCCTGGTGGCCACCTCGGGCGTCGAGGCGCTGGAGGTGTACGAAAAGGCGCGGTGTCCGATTGACCTGCTGCTCACGGACATTGTCATGCCCGGCGGCATCATGGGCGGCGAGCTGGCGCGCCGGCTGCGGAGCTTCAATCCACACCTGAAGGTCATTTTCACCAGCGGCTTCCGGGCGAGTACGCTCGGGATGGACACCCCCTTGGAACGGGGTGAGAGCTTTCTGCCCAAGCCCTATTCCATTCACACCCTGACCCGCCTGGTGCGCGAGGTGCTGGATCGGGTTGTGCCGGTAAATTGAGTTCCCGCCCGGTCTTGGCCACCGCTTCGGAACCCACAAATGCGGTGGGGCGGGACGAGGGCGGTTCTGGCGACGCCACGCGGTTCGCCGTCACGATCAACCCGCGCGGGAGCAGCGCGCGGCGGGGAAACAAAGGTCCACCGTGGAACTGGGCGGTTCGTCCGGAACAACCGTCAGCCAGCCCCCCAATTCGGTGAGCAGTGGCTCCAGTCGGAGATACCAGGGCAACCCGTCCGTGGAAGCCGGCGCTACATAGGCGGCGCCCCCGGCGAGGGCATCCGGCCGCAGCGCGAATCGAAATCGCACCCAGCGAACCAAAGCCGCGTCGAAGGCCGGCGAACGATGATCCTCTGTGACGGGGACGTTGGCCGCCTGGACGACGAGCCGGCCGCCCTTGCGCACCAGGTGACGGGCATGCAGACAGGCCAGCAACAGGAACTGTTCGAAGAGCATGGGCACGGCGGTGACGGGCCACAGCCCCGGCGGCACCTGCACCTCGAAGTGCGTGGTCCGGGGCGTGGATGCGGCCACCAGGTCACGGACCCGTCGGGCTACGGGGCCCGGGTCCATGGCCATCCGCTCTCCGGTCACCGGCAGGTTCAACGTCATCAGATGATTGACCAGCGCGGCGCTGCGCTGACAGGCGGCCTCCATCACGCCGTGCAACCCGGCGGCGCGATCGGTGGCCGCTTCGGTTTTCAGCAGGCTGCTGCCCATGAGCAGCGGCGCCAGGGCATTGTTCAATTCGTGCACCACCTCGCGCATGACCAGCCGCATCAGTTCCAGCCCCGCCCGGGCCGGAAATTGATCTGCCGGCGTCCCGGCTGCCCCGGGAAACCGGGAAGCCCCGCGGGGCGTTGCCGGAGGGCCCAAGGGCGCCTCAACTCCCCGTAAGCCAGAGGAATCCGGTGGGTCCGATACCAAGGGGTCAGGAAGCCCGAAAGCGCCTCGGGCCGGTGTGGGATTTGGGGTCTTGGTTTTCATGAAACTTCCCTGGGAACCCTGCGGCTCGATCCATCGGCAGGTCCGTCAGACGCGGGTCGGACCGCCTCCGATGACCCCCCAACCCAACAACCCGTGATGGCTCCCTCCGCCCAATACGGTCGGGGGAGCGCCCAAACAACGGGATGAAGGCCGATGGTCATGGCGTCAGGCGGATTCCTTTCAGGTCAGGCGGATGACCCGCCACAGTTCTTCGAGGGTGATTTGGCCCCGGGCCACCTTGAGCATCCCGTCTTCAAACATGGTGCGCATGCCGGCTTCCCGCCCCAACCGGTGGAACTCGGACGCCGGGGCCCGTTGGATGATGGGCAGATGGAACCGCTCATCCACCCGCAACAGTTCAAAGATTCCCAGACGCCCCTTGCAACCGGTGTGGCGGCAGTGGGCGCAACCGACCCCTCGCCAGAGTTCTGTGGGCGGGTCGGGGAATTGGAAGGGCAGGGCCTGTAAAACCTCGCCCGGATCCGGCACGCGTTGGCGGCAACGGGAGCAGAGGGTGCGCACCAGCCGTTGGGCCAGGACGGCCACCAGACTGGCCGGCAACAAAAACGGCTCCACGCCCATGTCCAGCAGGCGGGGAATGGCCCCCGGGGCGTCGTTGGTGTGCAGGGTGGAAAGCACGAGGTGCCCCGTGAGAGCGGCGCGGACCATCAGTTGGGCGGTCTCGGTGTCCCGGGTTTCGCCCACCAGAATGATGTCCGGGTCCTGCCGCAGCAACGCCCGCAGGCCGGCGCTGAAGGTCAAGCCCCGTTCCTCCTTGATCTGGGTCTGCCGCACCTGCGGCATGACATACTCAATCGGATCCTCCAAGGTGAAGGTGCTCACGTCCGGTGTGGCAATCTCCTTGAGCACCGCATAGAGCGTGGTGCTTTTACCGCTGCCGGTGGGCCCGGTCACCAGCACGACCCCGTGCGGGCGGTTGACCGCTTCCCGGAACTGTTCAAGGGTGTCCGGGGCAAATCCCAACGCGGCCAGGTCCAGCGCCTGGGCCCCGGCATCGAGGATCCGGGTGACAATGTTCTCACCGAATCGGGTGGGCAGACTGGAAACCCGCAGACTGACCTGGCGTCCGGCAACCACCACGTTGGCCCGTCCGTCCTGGGGCACCCCGCTTTCTCCAAGGTCCAGTTCCGCGAGAATTTTCAGCCGGGTGATCACCGCGGATTGCATCGCCTTGGGGATGAGCACGTCGTTCTGGAGCACGCCGTCAATGCGCTTGCGGATGCGCATCATGTGCTCCTCGGGCTCGAAGTGAATGTCGCTGGCGCCCTCGAGCACGGCGCTGCTGATGATCTGCGAGACCAGGCGGATGATGGGGGCGTCCCGCTCCTTGTGGCTCTGACGCCTCAGCGCCTCCTCCAGCGAGTGGCCGGTCTCCCGGCTTTTCTCCTGCAGCGCCTCCTCGATGGTGGCGTCCATGCTCGGGCCAATTTGGTAATTGAGTTCCCGGCAGTGACGGATGTCGCGCTCGGGCGCCACCACCACGTCAATGGTCAGCCCGGTGGCCTGCTGCAGACCGTCAATCGCCTTCAAGTCCAGGGGATTGGCCAGCGCCACGGTGAGCACGTCCCCGTCCCGCGCCACGGGCACGGTTTCCCATTGCCGGGCCAGGTCGAAGGGCACCAGTTTCTTCAGAGACTCGGGAATGACGAAGCCCTTGAGATTGACGCTGCGGGTGTGCGTCTGTCTGGCCACGGCCTCGGAGATCAGTTCCGGGGCCACCAGATGCAGGTCGTTCAGCACCTTGACCAGCGGTTCACCCCGCCGGCGTTGTTCGCGCATCGCCAGTTCGAGCTGTTCGGGGGAAAGATGCCCCGCGGTGATCAGGTACTCGGCCACGGGCAGTCCGGGAACCGCGGACTCATCCCTCGCCCACTCCGACGCCAGGACTGACGAGTCAGGACGCATGGCAAGCCGCGCGAGAAGCCGGAGCGGCGGGTGCCAGACAGCGGCTGACGACCTCCTGCATGCGCCCGGGAGTATAGGGTTTGGGCAGGAATTCGATGCCGCGCGCCTCTTCCCAGTCCGCCACCAGGCTTTCTCCGGCAAAGCCGGTGCTGAGGATCACTCTCAAGCCCGGTCGTTCCGCCTGGAGCTGCCGGGCCAGTTGCAACCCGTCCACCTGCCCGGGAATCACCAGGTCCGCAATCACCAGGTCCAGTTCCTCCCGGTGCTCCTGCCACAGACGCAGGGCCTCCCGGCTGTCCGCGGCTTCGAAGAGGCGACAGCCCAGTTCCTCGAGGATCAAGCGGGCCACTTCCCGCACCGCGTCGTCATCTTCCACCAGCAACACCGTGGCGCCCTTCACCAACGGGGCGACCTCGGTCTTCGCCGACGGCGGCGGCGACGTTTCTGGACCGGCTCCAGCCGTCCGTTGAGAGGGCGGGTCGTGAACTGCCTCACCCGTGAAGGGAACCGGCGCACGCGCAGGGTTCGGCTGACCCGGGCAAACCCGGCGCAACCACGTTTCAAAGCAAAGTTGTCCGGGAGCCGGGCGGGTCCGGTGCAGGTTGCTTCCATGGCGGGCAGCTATGATTTGCGCCACGCGCCATTCCAGGCCGGTCTCGGGCGCGTGCGGGGCTGGCTTTTCCCCAGCGCCGGATGCCACCGTTGCAGGTGATTCCATTTCTTCACCTACGACGCGCAGTTGAACAAACTCAAAGGCCCCGCGGCCGGACAGACCGGCCTGCCCGCCCCCCCCCTCTTCCGGTCGAGCCGCCAGGCGCAGGGCCCTCTCCGGACCACCCTGGCGCGCGGCAAGCAGTCCCAGCTCCACGATCATTTCCTCGAGTTCCTCGGGAGCACCCCAGGCCGTCAGGGATTCTTCTTGGACCGAGACCGCCAATTTCACCTCCGGCGCGAGCAATCGCTGCAGCCGCGTCGCGGCGCGGCGCAGTAACGGCGCCAGCGCGACCGGTTCCCCGTCCAAGGGTTCGGGTTGCCCGAGAAACGTGAGCTGAGTGACCAGACTGGCCGCGCGATGCATGGACCTCAGGAGGTCCGTCCGCCGGGGGACACGCGGCGGCGAGGTGGTTGAAGCGGGGGCAGCCGCTCCGGAAAGCTGACTATTTTGGAACTGCTCCAATGCCCACTGCAAATCCGCTGCGACTCCATTCGCGAGGCGTTGCAGCCGGGGCCATCCTCCCTGCGTAGCCACGTCATCCGGCGATCCCCCTGCACGGCAGCCCGGTTGTGGCGCCCCCCACTGCAGGGCACGCAACAGTTGACGGAGTGCCAGCGGGTCCACCGGACGTCTAAGCACCAAAGGATGCCGATGTTCCGGCCCCACTCCCACCTCCTCGGCCCAAGCACAATCTCCGGCTTCTGCGCAGAAAACGATGACCAATCCGGGGGCGAGTTCCCACAGACACTCGGCTGTTCGGATACTGAAATCCCGCTGGCCGGGACGTACCGCGACAAAAGCCAGTGTTTCCCCGCCGGCTCGTTGAAGCGCTTCGACCGCTTCTGCGGGTGTGGAGACCGCGAAGAACTGTACCCGCGCGGCGGAAGCGGGGAAGCACCCGGTATGATGCCGGGAGGATTCAAAGGGTTCGGCTGGCGACTGGGGGGGAGCTCCGCCTGTCGAGAATGCGATCTCCAGCTCCGTCGCCAGCCGCATTTCGGAGTCCACCACCAGTAATATGAATCCGTCCGGTTGCCCGTTCCCGCCCGTGTCGTTGACCATTTGCACCGTGTGTTACCAGCCGTTTCCGCTCCGAATCCCACACCCACAGTCGAAAACTGCACCCGCCACGGAGGACATCCCAATCCGGGAAAAACCCGGAGCATTTTCCGGTGGCGGACTGCTCGTTTCTGTAGGCACGAAAAGTGCCAACCTGGCGGACGGAAAGCTTGTTGACGGTTTCCCGCGATTCGTAACCCGGCAATTTCAAAAAGGTTGAGCAAATGACGGGCTGCTCAACTGCGATTCGATTGAGTGTCAACGCACTAGACACTCCTGTATGAGAAACGGTCTGGTCCGGCTGAGAAAGCCGGTGGGGCAAGTGCTTCGGGCGTTCCCACGACTCCTCGAGGTTTTGGAGCAATCCCCCCCGACGATATTGGACTTGTGCCGGCTTGGCTGAGGCTCCATTACGCCTCGCCTCAGGCTCGGGATGAGGACGAGCGGTGTCCGGCTGGCTTCCCACCACGGGAAACCCCAAATCGGGACGGGGCGGGGACAGCCCGGCGGCTGGTCAGAGTCGCGCTGGGATTTAAACTCTGCCAAAGCAACCTTCGTCCGATCGAAACCTTCTCCACGCGTGATACCCTTCAAGCTGGGTCGTCGCATCGCACCGTGCGGCAGGCCAAAGAATTCGCGGAAGTGACACGATTCCAGGAATCCGCAAACCGTCTGCACCTTGCGCAAAGGATATCCCCGCCCGCCGAGAAGCTCAATCCGGTAAGGCGCCTGCCAAAATAAAAATCCCCGGGGTCTCAAAACCCGGGGATTGAAACTGGAGCCGCTTGGTCCGAACCGGCTCAGGCCCGGTTTCGGCGGAGCACCAAAAGGGCCATTCCGGCCAGTCCCATCAGCGTCAGCGGGGCGGGCTCTGGCACCACCTCGATGAAGGAATTGGCCACCCGCAGATTGTCAATGAAGACGGTTCCCGCCACACCCTGACCGGTACTGGGTACACCCGAAGTGCCCTGGCGGAGCGCAAAGGCATTGATCGTGCTGCCCGCCGGATAGGAAATGATATCCGTGGCTGTGACGCTGGTGCTGGATTCATCAACCGGACCGATCCACAAAGTGGTTTGGTCCGTGGCCAGGTCCAAGCGAATAACCACCTCGTAAGTCACGTTCAGCTCCAGATCCATCGGATACTGGACGATCGAGGTGGGATTCCAGCTTTCGTTCGCCACCGCCAGGCGGAATTTTCCAGGCTCGGCATTCAACGTGTTGGCACCCACCCGTCCGTAAAACTCGTTCAACGCACTGGACTTGAAATGGGCGAAATACGAACCAGCGGTGTAATCGAATGTGTTGTCGGGCAGCGCCGTGAAATTGACGGTAAAGGCGGCATACAGCTTGGTGCTGTTGTCGGTGTTGGGGTCATAGGAAACGGACAAATCCCGATGGACATCTTCGCCGCCCTGGCTGAAGTCGGGCTGATTGATCTTGGCCTTGCCCCCGACCACCTCGAGCGGGAAAACCCCACCGCTGTGGGTCTTCCAGTCGTTGGTAGCGACGATGCTCAGTTGTCCGTCCGGGTAGCTGTAATCGTCCACCAGCAAGACTTCCGCGCTCAAAAAACCAGGCGCCAAGAGGCTGGCCACACACAAGGCACGCGTCGAATTCATAGAAAATGCTTTCCGCGGTTGTTGGTTACTCTGACCCATCTCAACACTTTTTACCCAGTTGCGCTTGCGACAGTGCCTTAAATAACGGGCTTCTCCCGGGAACGCAACAAAAATTTTTGACCAATTTTCCGGACCCCTCAGCGTGGGGCCAAGGCAAGCTGCCGCTGTTCAACAGACCACCCACCGGACTATGCCGGTCGCTTCCCTCTGCCCTTTCTCGAGCAACCGGCCGGTGTTGTCATCCACATCGGGATTTCCTTTTCCGGGAAGGCGGCTTTCCTTTAACTCCCTGGCCGGTGCCCGGCTTTGGCCATCGCCAGAATTCCCGATTGGAACCCGTCGCGCGCTGCCCGGGCTTGGGGCGGGCGGCCCGACGACCGCTCCCACGCCTTTCGACGAGCAAGCCGGGCTTCCAGGTCGCTCCTTCAGCGGGACGGGACGCTGGCGGAACTGCGCCGGTTGACGCGGGCGCAAGCCGTCTTGTCCCGTCGGGGCGATTCCGCCCTTTAAGGTTTCGGGAAATGCCCGGCGCTGTCGGGGATAAAAGTCATGCATACCCGGTCTGATTCGTCCGTGCTCAAGCCTGCGCAATCCCGCGCTTTGATCAAGCGGCTCGCGTTGTGGGCCGAGTTTGTGAAGTTGTCCCACACCGTCTTCGCCCTTCCCTTTGCGCTGGCCTCGATGGCGGTCGCCGCCCGGGATCAGTTTGGCTGGCCCGGCGCGCGCATTTTCTTACTCATCCTGGCGGCGATGGTCTGCGCGCGCACCTGCGCGATGGCCTTCAACCGGATTGTGGACCGGCACTTTGACGCGGCGAATCCCCGCACCGCCAACCGCCCTCTCCCGGCGGGGCGCATCAGCCCGGGGGCGGCCTGGACGCTGTGGGCGGCCAGCGCCGCGGGGTTCGTAGCGGTTTGCGCCCTGCTCAATCGCGCCTGTCTGGCGCTGTCGCCCGTGGCGCTGGGGGTGGTCTGCTTTTACTCCCTGACCAAGCGGTTCACCGATTTCACGCACGTCTTTCTCGGGGTGGCGCTGGGGCTGGCGCCGTTGGGCGCGTGGATTGCCGTCACCGGCGGTCTGGATTTCCTGCCGCTGCGGGACGGGGCGCTTTCGCTCCGGCACAGCGCCGTGTTGCCGGTTCTGCTCGCGGTGGCGGTGGTGTTCTGGCTGGTGGGTTTCGACATCATTTACGCGCTGCAGGATTACGAATTTGATCGTCGGCACGGGTTGCATTCGTTGGTGGTCCGGTGGGGGCCGCAAAACGCGCTGACCGCGGCGTTTCTGGCGCATGTGATCATGTGGGGAGTGCTGGGCGTGTTTGGGCTGCTGGCGGGCTTTCGGATCGCGTACCTGGTGGGGTTGATCATCATCCTGGTGTGTCTGCTGCTGGAACACTGGCTGGCCCGGCGCCGCAGCCTCAAATGGATCAAGGTGGCCTTTTTCCGGCTCAACGCCCTGATCAGCGTGGTCTTTCTGGTGGTCGTGGTGGCGGAAATCGTGTTCCCCTGGTTCCGCCTGCGGGCGCATTGATCCGCGCGGCCGCCCGGAGGGTTCACGGCCCGGTCACAGTCGGTTTGCCAGCCCCTGGCCGACCTGCTTAACTGGGGGCACGATGGATTTTTTCGTCATCCGCAGCCCCCTGCGCGACCTGCACGCCAAGGTCGCCGCGGGCGAACGGTTGTCCGAGGCCGACGCCCTGCGCCTGTTCGAATGCCGGGACCTGAACGCGCTGGGCGCGCTGGCCGACGCGGCCAATCGCCGGCGCAACGGCAACCGCGCCACCTACATCCTCAACCGCTACATCAACTACTCGAACTACTGCATTCTGAGCTGCGAGTTCTGCGCCTTCGCCCGCAAGAAACGCGACGCGGACGGCTTCGAGTTGACCGTGGACCAGATCGTGGACAAGGCCCGCGAGGCCCTGCGGCTGGGCATCACCGAAGTCCACATCGTGGGCGGCCTGCATCCTTCGCTGCCTTTCGGCTACTACCTGGACCTGCTGCGCGCGCTGCGCGAACTGGGACCGCACCTCCACCTCAAATGCTTCACTGCCATTGAAATTTTGCACCTCGCCTGGCTGGCCCGGAAGAGCGTCCGCCAAACGCTGATCGAATTGCGGGACGCGGGACTGGATTCCCTCACCGGCGGGGGGGCCGAAATTTTTTCCCCGGACGTCCGCGCCCGAATCGCCCGCGGCAAGGAAAGCGCCGAGGAATGGGCGGAAGTCCACCGCACCTGGCATCAACTGGGCGGCCGGAGCACCTGCACCATGCTCTTTGGGCATGTGGAAACCCCGGCCGACCGGGTGGATCACCTCCGCCGCCTGCGCGCCCTTCAGGATGAAACCCGCGGCTTTACCGGCTTCATCCCGCTGCCCTACCAACCCGAGCACAACCGCCTCCCGGTCGAGCATCCGCCCACCGGCTTCGACATCTTGCGCACCCTGGCCATCAGCCGGCTGTACCTGGACAACTTCGATCACCTCACCGCCTACTGGGTGGGGCTGGGGATGAAGCTGGCGCAAGTGGCCCTCAGCTACGGGGCGGATGACCTCCACGGCACCCTCGGCGAAGAACACATCTTCCGCATGGCCGGCGCGCGGGCCGGGCAACTCCAGACCGAAGCGGCGATGATCCGCGCCATCCGCGAAGCCGGCCGCGTGCCGGTGCAGCGCAACAGCTTCTACGAACCGGTGCGGGTCTGGGACGGTGACGTGCCGCCCGGCCCTCCTGGGTTGCCCAACCGCCCTGGTGTGTTAGAGGCCAACCTCGCCACCGCGTGACTTCCCCCGCCGGTTTCCGCTAAGCTGGCGCCGGCCGCGACCCTTCCCGGCCGGTCGGCACGTCAGCCCGCCGGGGAACTCATCCCGGTCCCGGAGCACCATGATCCAGAGCGCGCGCGCATCGCAGTCCCCCGGCGCATTCCCGGCGGAGAACCGCTCCCGGTTTCGCCTCGGCACTGTGGACTCGCTGAACGCGGCGCCGCTGACGTGGGGGCTCGAGCGGGACACGACATTTACCAGCCCCGCCCGGCTGGCCCGCCTGCTCCGGGCGGGCCGACTGGATGCCGCCCTGTTGAGCGTGACCGAATTACTGACCCGCGCGGACTATGCGGCACTGGACGGCATTGCCATCGCCTCCCGCGGTCCGGTGCGCAGCGTGCTCCTGGCCCATCGGGCGCCGCTGTCGGACCTCCGGGAAGTGGCCTGCGATCCGGCCTCGCTGACCAGCGTGAACCTTGCGCGCGTGTTGCTGGCCGAGCGCGGCGTGCGGCCGGCGTTTACCCGGCTGCGCCGCTATGCGGACGCGCCCCGGCAAGAAGCCGTGCTGCTGATCGGTGACCGGGCGCTGGACTTCGCCCTCGCGGGCCATCCTCATCAACTGTGGGACCTTGGCGCCGCGTGGGAGGAACTGACCCAACTGCCCTTTGTGTACGCGGTCTGGACCTTGCCCGCCCCGTTAATTCCGCAAGCCGCCGAGCTGGGAACCCTGCTGCGCGCAGCCCGCGCTCGCGGGCTGGCCGAGCTGGACCGGATCATCGCCGCGCGGTCCCGGTACCCGGCGGACTTCGCCCGGCAGTATCTCACCTGCAACATCCGCTTCGAGCTGGGAGAAGCCGAGAAGCGCGGGTTACGCTGCTTTGCCGACCGGTTGCGGGCTTTGGGAAACGGACCGGTGTGGGAACCCCGTTTCGTCGGCTGAGACCGCGCCAGCGGTCAGGCCGCCGGAAGCCATCGGCGGTGGGCGCGGGTTTTAAGGCCGGGTCCCGGCTCGGCCGGCAGCCAGACGGCGCAGAGCCTCGAGGCGCTGTTCCAGGCTGCGGCGCAAGGGCGGCAGTTCCTTGATGAGCCGTTCGCACAGGCCGGCGGCCATCTCGAACTGCCCCCGGGACTCGGCCAGTTCCACCGCTTCCAACCCGGCCTGGCGCACCCAGGGCGGATCAGACACCTCGCCGGGACGCAGGTTGCGCTCGTACAGCACGTTCAAAAAGTGGGTCATCGCCTCGTCGAGCAGCGCCTGCTGCTCGCCCGGAGGTTTGAGGCGGGCCTGTTTGCTCCGGACGATCCCCAGCCCCACTTCCGCCATGCTGCGCAGGTCCGGACCGGCCCGCGGGGATTCCATCACTTGGCGGTAGGCCTCGGCGGCGGCGTCGTAGCGTCGCGGGTCGGCCGTGGCCAGTTGCAGGTTGCAGTCGCCGATGCGTCCCCAGGCGCGCGGCGCCAGCTCGCAGTCGGGAAAATGTTCGGTGATTTTGGCAAAGGCGTTGAGGGCTTCCGCGTAGCTGGCGAGCGGATCAGCGCCCGCCGGGCGGGGCTCGAGGATGAACAAGTCCCCGCGCAGCAAATAGGCCTCGGTCACTACCGCCGCCGGCACGCGGGATTCCAGGACTGCCAGGGGGCCGTTGGTGATCAGCCAGTCAAAGTGGTCACGGGCGTTTTGCCAGCCCTGGCGATAGGCCGCCGCCTTGCCGGCCATGAGCCGCGCCCGGAAAGGCAGCTCCTCGCCCGGCCGCGCCTGGGCGGGGTCGAGCAACCGGTCCAGAAACGCCAGTTCCGCCCGCGCGTACTCCCCTTGGCCCAGATAATGTTCAGCCACCAGATACTGGGCCAGCGGCGCCCGCGGGTCGCCCGGGAAGCGGGCCACGAAGTTGGTCAGCAACGCCAGCGACTCGGGACCCGGGTCCATGCGGTGCGCCACTTTGGCCAGCTCGAAAGCGGCCCGGGCCACCAGGCCGGTTGCCGTGGGGTGGTTGGTGTAACTGGCCAACCAGGCCGTGTACGCCGCCCGGGCGGCTCCCAGGTCCCCGCGCATTTCGAAGGCCCGGGCGATGGCCAGCCGCACCTCGGGCACGCGCGGCGAGTCCGGGTGACGCTTCAAAAACGCCTCGTACTGCGCGCGGGCCTCTTCCGGTTGCCGGGCACGGGTGTAGGTTTCGGCAATCAGGAGGTCCGCTTGCTCGGCCAGTTCGCCCGCGCCAGGGCGGGCCAACAACTGATCCGCCGCGGCCAGGGCGGTGGCCATGTCGCGGAGCTGTGTGGCGGCGCGCACCACTCCGAAAAGTCCCTGCGCCCGCAGCTCGGCCGGGACCTGCACCGCCATCGAATTGGTGGCCACCTGCCAGAAGTTGGTCAGGGCGCCGGCCGCGTCGCCGGTCTGCAACTGGCATTCCGCCCATTGAAATCGCGCGGTGAGCTGATCCCCCGAGGGGGGCAGGCGTTGGGCGGCGTTGCGAAAGGCGGCCAGGGCTTCGGCCAGGCGCGACGTTCCTTCCTGCCACAGGGTCCACGCCCGACCCAGTTCGGCCCGGGGCGCCTGCTCACTGGCGGCGTTGGTGAGCACCAGATCAAACTGCGCCCGCGCCTGCAGGAGACGGTTGGTGCGGGCGGCGGTCATCTCGGGAGTGGCCGGCGTGGTCGGCTCGCTCAACCGCTGGTGTTCGCGCAAGTAAGCGTATCCCAGCGCCAGCCGCGCCAGGTCCCGCAGCGGGTCGTCGGGATGACGGCCCGCGAACTGTTCCAGCCGACTGAGCACCGGCGCCGGGTTGGGAAGGGGTTGGGTTAGCGCGACGATCCGTTCGAGAGCCAGGCGACGCTGCGCGAGCGGTGCGGCGCTGTCCAACACCCGTTCGTAGGACTGCACGGCCTCCAGCGGCTGTTGCTGCTGTTCAAAGGCACGTCCCTCCAGCAACGCGGCCTCGGCCACTAGTTCCGCCGACAGCTCGTTGGTCACCGCGGTCCACAGGTTGGTGGTCTGGGCCAGAACCGCCGTCGGCTGACCGGCCAGAAATTCCGCGCGCGCCAGGCTCGCGCGCCGCTCCCATTCCAGGGCGGGAGAAAGCCCCGATTCCGCCAGACGGTGGAGCACCTCCCGGGCGCCGTCCAGATCCTTCAGCTCGATGAGCAACTGCCCCAGCAACAGCCGGCCGCGGTGGGCGCGCGGATGCGCCGGCAACGCGCGCGCGGCCGTTTGAAAGGGCCCGGCCGGGTCGCGCAGCCGGGCGGCCGCTCCCGCGGTGTCCCCCGCCTGCAGGCGGGCCCGCGCCTCGGCCACGGCGGCCTCCAACCCGCGCGGAGACTCGGGCTCCTGAGCGGCCAGCCGGGCGAATCCCTCCGCCGCGGCGGCGTAATCCCCCTTGCGCAGACGCGCCTCCGCCGCGCTGAAGGCGTAGTCAAACGCCAACGCCCCGGCGCCAGCAGCCCGGCCCTCCAACAGGCTCAGCGCGTCCTCGTAACGCCCCAGGGCCAGTCGCGATCGCCCCTGCAGCAGGAGCACCTCGGCCAGATGCGGAGAGTCGGGAAAACGGGCGGCAAAGTCCGTGGCGTCGCGCTCCACAAACTCATGCAGACCGTCCTCGAACATTTTCACCAGCGCCTCGCGCGCCCGGTCCGCGTCTACGGGGACCTCCGCCGCCGCCACCGCCAGCGCGGCCAACAAAGACAGCCACCCGCCCGCCCGCTTCCACTTCCGGACCGGACCGGGGAGCGGGCAGAGGGCGGGAGACAACCCGTTTGTAGGACGCAGAACCATGCGCTCCCCAAGACTGCCACGCCCGGGCTCAAGCTGCCAGTTGCAAAACCCGTCGCAGGTAGCGTCCGGTGTGGCTGGCGGAGCAGGCGGCCACCTCCTCGGGGCGGCCTTCGGCCACGATCCGGCCGCCGCCGGCACCGCCCTCAGGGCCCAGGTCCACGATCCAGTCCGCGCACTTGATCACGTCCAGGTGATGCTCGATGACGATGAGGGTGTTGCCGGCGGCGCGCAGTTTGAACAGAACCTCGAGCAGCTTGGCGATGTCGTGGAAATGCAGGCCGGTGGTGGGTTCGTCCAGCAGGTAAAGGGTGTGGCCGAGCTGGCGCTTGCTCAACTCGGTGGCCAGTTTCAGGCGCTGGGCCTCGCCGCCGCTGAGGGTGGTGCCCGGCTGGCCCAGACGCAGATAGCCCAGACCCACCTCGGCCAGAGTCACGCACAGTTCGTGGATCGCCGGCACGGCGCGGAAGAAGGTCGCCGCCTCGTCCACGGTCAGGTCCAGCACGTCGGCGATGTTCAGGCCCTTGTAGGTGATCTCGAGGGTTTCGCGGTTGTACCGGCGCCCCCCGCACGCCTCACAGGTCACGTACACCGGAGGCAGGAAGTTCATCTCGATCCGGAGCAGCCCGTCGCCCTCGCATTTGGGGCAGCGGCCGCTGCGGACGTTGAAGCTGAACCGGCCGGCCTCGTAGCCGCGCACGCGCGCCGCCGGCAACCGGGCAAACAGTTCGCGGATGTCGTTGAACATGCCGGTGTAAGTGGCGGGATTGCTGCGCGGGGTGCGCCCGATGGGCGACTGGTCAATGACCACCAGCTTGCCCAGATGTTCCACGCCGCGGATTTCGTCGTGCGCCCCCGGCCGCTCGGTGGCCCCGTACAACCGGCGGGCCAGGGCCCGCCGCAGAATGTCATCCACCAGCGTGCTCTTGCCCGAACCGCTGACGCCGGTCACACAGGTCAGCGCCCCCACGGGAAATCGGACGGTAAGATTGCGCAGGTTGTTGGCGCGCGCGCCGACCACCTCGATCCATCCCCGCTCGCCGAGGCGCGGCAGGGGCGGCGCCGGACGGCTGATGCTCAAGTCTCCGCGCAGGTACCGGCCGGTGAGCGAGCGCGGGTGCTGTTCGATTTCAGCCACCGGCCCGGCCGCGACCACCTCGCCGCCGTGCACCCCGGCGCCCGGCCCGAGGTCCACCACGTAATCGGCGCTCCGGATGGTTTCCTCGTCGTGCTCGACCACGATCACCGTGTTGCCCAGGTCGCGCAGGCCGCGGAGGGTGTGCAGCAGGCGCTCGTTGTCGCGCTGGTGCAGGCCGATGCTCGGCTCGTCCAGGATGTACAACACCCCCACCAGCCCGGCGCCAATCTGCGTGGCCAGGCGGATGCGCTGCGCCTCGCCGCCGCTGAGGGTGCCGCTTTCCCGGTCCAGGGTGAGATACCCCAGCCCCACGTTCTTCAGGAACCCGAGCCGAGCGCGAATCTCGCGGATGATTTCCCCCGCCACTTTTTGCTGAAACTCCGTCAACCGGAGTCCGGCAAAGAACGCATCTGCCTCCTCCACCGTCAGCGCGCACACGTCCATGATGGACAGGCCGGGAATGCGGGAGCCCGCCGTCGTCGAAGCGCGCTCCGCGGCCCGCACGCCGACGTTCGGCGGGCCGGATGGCAGCACGCCGGAAGAGGACTCCGGCGCGACGCCCAGCGTCACAGCCAGGATTTCCGGCTTCAGCCGTTTGCCCTCGCAGGCGTCGCACGGCTGCAGGGTCATGAAGGCCTTGAGCCGGTTGCGAGTGAACTCGCTTTCGCTCTCCGTGTACAGCCGCTGCAGGTTGGGCAACACCCCTTCGAAGGGCCGCGAGACCCGGCTCATCTTACCCGCGCGCCAGAAAGTGAACTCGATGGGCGTGTCGCCCGAGCCGTACAGGAGCAGCCGCCGGAAATCTTCCGGCAATTGCTTGAAGGGGGTCTCCAGACTCACCCCCGCGTGCGCAGCCACCCCTTTGAGCAGGCTCTTGTAGTACGTCACCATCCGCTTGCCGCCGCGCCGCCACGGCACGATCGCTCCCGCCTCGAGCGACTTGTCCGGGTCCGGCACCACCAGGGTTTCGTCAAAGACGTATTTTTGCCCCAACCCGTGGCAAACCGGACAGGCCCCCTGCGGCGCATTAAAGGAAAAGTGTTTCGGCGTCGGCTTCTCGTAGCTCCGCCCCGTGGCCGGCGAATACATCCGCGTGGACAGCCGCAGTTCCGCCCAATCCTCGATCCGGGCAAGCGCGCCGGCGGACCCCGCCGTGGCCTGGCCGTCTGCCGCGCGGGCGCCGGCGCCGGGCGCGGGCGGGGCGGCCGCCGGCGGTTGATGCAGAACCACCACCTGGCCCTCGCCCCACTTGAGCGCGGTCTCCACCGAATCGCTCAGGCGCACGCGGATGTCCGGAGCCACCACCAGCCGGTCCACCACCGCCTCGATGGTGTGGGGCTGCTTGGCATCAAGCTGGTAGCGGACCTGGGGGTTGAGTTCCACCAGATGCCCGTCCACGCGCGCCCGCACAAACCCTTCCCGGCCCAATCGTTCCAGCACATCGCGAAACTCGCCCTTGCGGCCCTCGACCACCGGCGCCAGCAACATCACCCGCGAGCGCGCGGGCAGGGCCAGGATGCGGTCCACGATCTCGCTCGGCGTCTGCGCCCGGATGGGCAGGCCGCTGACCGGGCAATGCGGCTGGCCCACGTGCGCGTAAAGCAGGCGCAGGTAGTCGTAGATTTCGGTGGTGGTGGCGATGAGCGAGCGTGGGTTCGCCCCGGCGGTCCGCTGCTCGATGGCAATGGCCGGAGACAGGCCCTCGATGTGGTCCACCTCCGGCTTCTCCATCTGATCCAGAAACTGCCGGGCGTAGGCCGAGAGGGATTCCATGTACCGGCGCTGCCCCTCGGCGAACAGCGTGTCAAAAGCCAGGGATGACTTGCCCGAGCCGCTGACGCCGGTGATGACCACCAACTGGTTGCGGGGGAGGTCCAGCGACAGGTTCTTCAGGTTGTGAACCCGCGCCCCGCGGATGCGAATAAACTCATTGCCCATGACCTCGCGCTGTTGCCATGCGGCGAAACCACCACCGTAACGGGGGCGCCCGGCCGCCGCAAGCAACGCGCCCGGCATGCGAAACTCCAAACCGAAACTCGGAACCTCGAGATTTGGAAAGCCGGAAGTCAGGGAGGAGTACTTTGAAATCCGCAGGCTGAAGTCCGGTGCCGGTGGGGCAAGACCCTGTCGGGCCCTGCTGTTTTCGGGTTCTTGGTTCGTGGTTCTTGGTTCGTGGTCGCAGACTTTGACCTTTGCCCTTGAAACTCCGTCCAGCCTCACCACCCGTAGTTCTGCCGCCGCACCGCGCTCGACGCGGCAACGTGAGCCGTGATTTTCCGCTCGGTGCCGCCGGTCCCAGCCAGGCCGGCGGACCGATTTGTTCAGCCTGCGAGACTGAGCGTCACCGCCGTCCAAGCCGCGCCGTCGCCGCGGACCGCCTTTCTCTTGCCCGCACCAACCTCCAATCACCATTCACGATTCACCTTTCACCCCTTCACTTCCCCTCCCTTCAGCACCCCACCCCGTTCGCCAAACCCCAGACCCGGGTCCCCAATCCGCCGCCCGCGGCCCAACGATGCAGGTCTCGGGCCCGCCACAGAACGGCGCCGAAATTTTCTTGCCCCCTTGACAGCGAGGGGGGGGACAGCGCTGTAGGTTGATCGTTGGCAAAAGCCATTCCTTTGAGCCTATGGTGACGGTGCCCAACAACGCTTGGAGGTCCCCAT
>FWPU01005130.1_pt1 | contig 29087 bp, 20 predicted proteins | sample 2228361 | NCBI WGS metagenome assembly FWPU01 (sample SAMEA103939777, study PRJEB20133) | metagenome | reverse complement strand
AGCGAAGGCGTGAGGCTACTCTTATATTTTTTTCCAACTTGTCAAAGAACTTCGCCAAAACTTTCACTTAAAAAATGTGTACCCTTTTCAATGGGGGTGAAAAAACGGCTGCCGGCTTCGGAGCCGCTGCTGTGGGTGTAGTAGTTGGGCGCGCGGCTCCTGTTTGGCCCCGTGCGTGTTTTCGTCCCGCTTTCGGGCCTTAATAATGGCGGAAGCTCAGCATGCCCTCTCCGCACCTGCAAGCACGGCGACCCTGCAGTGCCGCTCGCGCCGTTATTAAGACCCCAGGGCGAGACGGGCACATGCTCAAGCCCAAGCCGGAGCTCCGCAGGTGCAGGTGCCGCGAAGAAGCCAAGCCCGAAGCACTGGAGCCGTTTTTTCCAAAAAACGACCTCGGAGAGGGAGGCATAGGTGGCAGCAGCCGCAGAGCAGATGGTTTGGGAAACGGTCCTCGTAGGAAAATATACACTTTTTCAAAACAAAAATAGTAATTTGTCAAGGATTCCTAAGGTGTCTGCGTGAAAGGTTGAGTTATCATTCCAAAGCGAAGGGAGTGCTTTTCAGGCGTAGAGGAGGGGAATGAGTTGCGAATGCCAGGTAATACGGAGCGGAAAGGCCTAATTTTAGAGCGAAGCTCATCTTGTATTGGCCTTGCTTGCGGGAGCCTCAAACAAGAAATGCACAGGCCCTTGCACGTCCTGACGGGCTTACTATTCCTATCTGCATCATGCACGGATAAGGTTACCTTTGGGGCAACAAACGGCGTTCGCTTTTTGACATGGCAGTACGCATTCTCGGCATAGATCCTGGCACCAATGTACTCGGCTTTGCGCTCGTTGAGGCTGATAAGGGCGGCCTGGAAGTGCTGGAAATTGGCGTCGTTACCTTTGGCCATATAGATAGCGAGCACACTGTCAAGTTGCGCTATATCTTTGAGCAAGTACAAGACCTCATCCAACAATACCGGCCTAGCGAGATGGCCATTGAGGCGCCCTTTTACGGCAAGAATGTGCAGTCCATGCTCAAGTTAGGTCGGGCCCAGGGTGTAGCCATTGCCGCGGGTATGGTCAATGGGCTAGAGATTGCCGAATATTTGCCCAAAAAGGTAAAGCGCGCCATCACGGGCAACGGCAATGCATCCAAGCAGCAGGTGGCTGGCATGTTGGGCAACATTCTGCACCGCACCTTTGAGGAAAAATACCTGGATGCTACCGACGCTTTGGCCGTAGCGGTGTGCCACTGGTTCCAGCGTTCTGGCCCTATGAGGGGCACCAAGACATACGGTAGCTGGAAGGCTTACCTGCGCGACAACCCCGAGAAAGCCGCCTCTCCGAGCGGATTACCTCACAAGCCCAAGAAATCATCGTAGAGCACCTGCAGATAAGCCAAGGCCTGGGTGCGCTCTTCCGGTTGTAGAGAGCGCAGGGCTGCGGGCGTCCAACGGCGGGTTTTAAAGTCATAGAAGCCCATGCCCTGAGGAGTTATCCACCCCATGCCGCTTTCGTTGGAGTAGTAGGCAAAGGCCGGCCCTTGCGTGTTGAAGAGGTCGTGGCTCCAGCGGAAGGCGCTGTAGTCTAGGCCCAGTTCATACAAAAGCGTGGCCGGAAGGTCGTGGTATCCTCCTACCCTGCTGATACATTTACCGCGCCATGAAGGCGCCACCGCCGGTCCGCAAAAAATCAGCGGTACCTGTCGTGAGCGCGGCTCGCTCATAGGGATGCGTCCAGGCAACGGATGACCATGATCAGCCACGAGTACGAAAAGCGTATGCTCAAACCACGGTTCCTGCGAGGCTTTTTCTATGAATTCGCCTAAGGCATAATCTACAAAAGCTGCGCAGTTGAGAAACTTTTCGCGGTCATTAACACCACTCCACCGACTTTTGAAAGGCACGTCGTAGGGCGCATGTAAGCTCAGCGTCATGAGGGTAGCGAAGAACGGCTGCGGCAGTTGGCGCAGCAGTTGGGCACTGCGTGCAAAAAGACGCTGGTCGTCGGTGCCCCACAGCTGAGTGATGTCTTCAGCGCTGAAATCGCGCACCGAAATAATGTGTTCAAACTGCTGGTGGCGCAACCAGATGCCCATATTGGCGAATGTGAGCTCGCCTCCGTAGACAAAGGCCGTCGTGTAGCCCGCTTGTCGAAGTGATTGGGAAAGGGAGGGCAGCCTCTTAGCCTTTTCTGGAATGAAAACTACTGAATGATCAGGCAAGGCTGGGTAACCCGCCAGCACTGACACCATGCCTTGGTCTGTGCGATACCCGCTGCCGTAGCAGTGCTCGAACAGGATGCCTTGGCGTATCAGTTGGCTAATGTTGGGGCATACGTCTGGCACTCCACCTAATTCTGCTATCACCTGGGCCGTCATGCTCTCCAGCAGAATAAGCACGATGTTAGGCGGTTGTTTCAGGTTGCCGTCGAGCCAACCATGCGGCTTTGCATTTGCTGCGGGTTTTGGTAGAAGACTCTCCGCTTTGCGCTGCGCATCCGCCGGCGAAAGCGCACTGTAACGATTTACCGCTTTGCTGGTTTCGATGAGGCTGTGCACAAAATACCAACCTGCATTGATGGCAACATCGTTGCGATAAGGGCTGTCTGAATAGCAGACACTGCTTTCGTTGATGGGTAAACGCCCCAGCCCTCCGCGCATGACGACGAAGAGCGACACCACCAAAAAGAGAGCATTCAGGCGCAGCGCTCCTGTTCGCATGGGCAGGGCAGGCAGTACTCCTACCACCCAGCGGAAAACCCGCCACCATATCCACGTCAGAATAAACAGAAGCGCTAAAGCACCCACCTTAAAAGCAGCCGACATGGAAGAGAGCATGGCTCCCGGAATGCGAAAGTGCGTATACGCTCGGCTGTTAATAGGCGTGTACCATTCCTCGTAAAGGAAAATGTTGGCCCCATATACCACCAAAGCCACTAGCAAAAAGGCAAAGTACAGGGTATCGAAAAAACGGGCGATGTAATAATGCTCCCTACGCCCAAAAGCGCCACTTATGAAAGCCAACACCAACGCAGGCAAAGTCAGATAGCCCGCCGTGCTAAAGTCCAGCGGAAGTGCATACCAGAAAGCCTCCCATGGCAGCTCCCCTTGGGCCTCCTTGCGCAGCCACAAGACAAACCACAGCCTGAAAAAAGCAAAAAAAAGCAGCCAAAAAAACACCAATTGCCCTGCCCATTGCCAAGGCCATACAACCGCCTTGGCGAGCGACGGCGCTTGTGCAATCACCTTTTTATCCAAGTGAACTTCAGTAGTTTAAAAGACGCGCTAGTTACCCGAAATGGCTCAGCCAGACGCATGCCCACTACCCAGAGGATCTGCCCGTCGCCATTCTCCAGTATCCAGGTGCGCTCCTTGTCTAAGACAGACAGTTTCTGATTAGTGAAGAAATCTTGCAGCTTCTGGCTTTTGCCGCCCATGCCCAGCGGCTGGAACGCATCGCCCGGCCGCCAACGGCGCAAAAGTAGTGGAAAGCGCACATGCGAGGCATCCACTACGGCAACGTCTGGGTCAGTGGGAATAGGGCTGCCCGCCGAAGCCTCCGTGATAAAAAGCCGGCTGCCATCAGGGAAGCGCACCATGAGGTCGTCAGAGTGTATGCGGAGCATTTCCTGTGTGGCCGTCTGCGGGGCCAATAACCATGCGCTGCGATCTACCACGACGCGATACCCCTGCTCCGAATGCCACTCCATGCCGGAGGCGTGCCGATGGGTCATCATCTGCCGCACCTGCTCGGCGGTGAAACTATAGGACTGTAGCAAGTCGAAAAGCCCGTCCGTAGGGGCCGGAAGGCGCTCTATGGCCTCCATGGGAATAGCGAGGACACCGTCAGCATCGGGTTTTCCAGCCAATTGGCGCAGCAAATATTGGGCGTTGGCATCTGCGGCGCGCACATAGCCGATGGTCTTGGCCGCTTGTTGAAGAAAGTCCGGGAAGATCTCCTCCAACACTGGCAGCACACGATGCCTCAGCGCGTTGCGCGTGTAGTGCAGGTCGGCATTGCTGCCGTCTTCGCGCCATTGCAGCTGTTGCTCGCGGGCATACGCCTCAATGTCGGCCCGAGGAGCAAACAATAGCGGCCGCACGACCCTGCCATGACGAGGCGGAATACCGCCCAGACCACTAAGTCCCGTACCTCTAGCCATATGAAAGAGGGCGGTCTCCACGGTGTCGTTCAGATTGTGGCCGGTTGCAATGCGCATCCAGCCATGCGCTTCGCACAACTGCTCGAACCACTCATAGCGCAACTGACGCGCTGCCATCTGAATGGACAGGCCGTGCTCCTGGGCATACTCGCGGGTATGAAAGCGCTGTACGTATAGCGTCAGGCCCCAAGCTTCTGCCAAAGCGCGCACAAAGTGTTCATCTTCGTCTGAGGCCTCGCCGCGCAACTGGAAGTTGGCGTGCGCCAGGGCCATCGGCTGACCGCGCTGGCGCAGCAAGTGAGCCAACACGACAGAGTCCACTCCGCCGCTGATGGCTACCAGCACGCTCGTGCCGTCGGGCAGCAGGCGGTGTTCTCGGGAAAAAGCTTCTAATCGCTCGAGCATTGTCATCGTCCTGGTTCAAGTTCGCAGGAGCGCAAAGTTCCGCCTTCTTTTTATCCCGAGCAGATGCCGTAAGGGCAGAAGACCTCCCGCCCCTAAGTTTTGGGAAGGAGTAACTCGCGGCATCGCCCACCACACCCATTGGAAATGTTGCTTTATTTGCCTAAAAACGGCATTTTAACTATCCCATCCTTGTAGCGATGTTGAAGAACGGGGGGGAAGGGCTGCAGAGCCTCTGCGTGGGAGCCTCGCGCCTCTGCAGCCCTGGGGGGCTTTGGCTTGGGCGTAGCGCGCGCCCGTCCCGCTTTTGGGCTTTAATAATGGGGTAGCTGCACCTTGTCGTCTCCGCTACCGCATGCGCGGAGCTGCAAGGCCGCTGTCGCGCTATTATTAAGGCCGAGAGCGGGCCGCAAACACGCCTGGGCCAAATAGGAGCTACAGCCGCCTGCGATGCCCGCAGTAGCTGCGCCGAAGCTGACGGCCGTTTTCCCCAAAAAAAGGAGGTGGAAAAGGCGAGCCCTGCAGCAAACTGACCAGCCGACTTTTTGCACCCCCCTGCCTTGCAGGGTAAGGGTTAACCGCATACACATGTACATTGAGGCCTCTTTCGAGGAGTTAAAACTACATCAACGCCATGCGTATGTTATTGACCATAGCCCTACTTGGGATGCTCTCCTTGACGGCCTTTTATCGGCCTCGCGAGCGGCAAGCCAGCCAATGTCGCGTGTATGCGCTTCGGCTGCAGCCCGGGCAAGATCTCAAGCGGTCGCTCCTGGATTTTGCGCGCACCCACGATCTGCGCGCTGCCAGTATCGTTACGTGTGTGGGCAGCCTTCAGCGCGCTCATTTGCGCTTTGCCGACCAGGAGGAAGGCACAGTGCTGGAGGGCAAGTTTGAGATTGTCTCGCTGGTCGGCACCTTCCATGCCGAGGAGGGCGGGCATTTTCACCTGTCTATCTCTGATGGTCAAGGCCACACGGTAGGGGGGCATCTGCTGGAGGGCAGCCTCGTGTACACTACTGCCGAAATCGCTGTCATGGAGGCCACTCAGGTGGAATTTCGGCGGGAACCTGACGCTCAGAGTGGCTACAAGGAGTTGAAGATCTATCGGCGCTGAGGCCCGCTGGGCCGTTGGTGTTGGCTTTCGGGCGCTTGCCTACCTTTGTGCCGGGCAAGGGCGCACATTCTGTTTGTTGGCGAGCCTGCCCAGCATCTTGCCAAGCCGTTTTACTGTCTTTATGCGCCTGATTCTCCGCCGCGTCCGCCTTTTTATGAATGGACGCCTTGCTAAGCCTCAAGATGTGCTAATTGAGGATGGTATCATTACAGAGATTAAGCCAAGGTTGACTACATCGGGGGAAGCTAAGGAGTTTTCTTTCCCTGATGAAGTGTGGGCTTTACCCGGTTGGTTTGACGTGGGCACTCAGGTAGGTGAGCCTGGCTACGAATACCGCGAAAATCTCGAGTCTGTAGCGCGGGCGGCTGCGGCTGGGGGCTTCACGGCGATTGCGCCATTTCCCAACACCTTGCCGCCTGTGGACAATAAGGGGGCTGTAGCCTTTATTCAAGAAAAAAGAACGTCTGCTCCTGTGTTATTCTATCCTATTGGCGCTGTGTCGGTGGGTACAGCGGGCAAGGATATGGCCGAATTGTTCGACATGTACAACGCTGGGGTTGGTGTTTTTTCTGATGGACATCAACCCGTACAGGACGCTGGGCTGCTGCTGCGCGCGCTGCAGTACACGCAGGCCTTCAAGGGTGTTGTGCTCGACTGGCCTTTCTACAAGGCATTAGCGCCGGGTGGTCAGATGCACGAGGGCGTCGTCAGTACGCGCTTGGGTCTGCGGGGCATTCCACCTTTGGCAGAAGAGGTGGCGGTGCAGCGCAGTCTGAGCATTTTGGAATACACCGGAGGGCGCCTGCATCTGCATTTGCTTTCTACGGCTAAAAGCGTGGCGCTAGTACGCGCAGCTAAGGCAGCAGGACTACCGGTAACGGCCTCTGTAGCCGTGCTCAACCTGTGCTTCACTGATGAGCAATTGGAGGGCTTCGACAGCCTCTGGAAAGTGCTGCCGCCGCTGCGCGACGAGACGCATCGGCAAGCCTTGTTGGAGGGTGTAGCGGATGGCACCATTGATTTCTTGTGCACTAACCACGTCCCTTGGCACCGAGAAGCCAAGCAGCTGGAGTTCCCCTATGCAGAGGCGGGAGCCATTGGGCTGGAGACGGCCTTTGCCTTGTGTCAGACTTATTTGTCCGATATCCTGACGCCCAGAGTGCTCGTGGAGAAGTGGGTTACTGGGCCAAGTAGCTTGTTTAGTTTGACGCGGCCATCCCTTGAAGAGGGCGCGCATGCCGACATAGCGCTCTTCGCTCCGGATTTGGAGTGGACATTAGAGGAGAAAGACTTGCGCTCGCGGTCAGCAAACACGCCGCTTTTGGGCAAGGTGCTGCGCGGCAAGCCCTTGGGCGTGGTAAATGGGCGCTTCTTTTGGTCGGTCCTTGAGGAGTGAGGGGCCGCGCGCGTTTATTTCACGCGAAAGTCGAAGGTGATGGTGCCGCATTGCTCCGATACGTCAGGAGCAGGAGCAAAGCGGTATTGGCGCGCCCATTCTAATGCTTTGTTTCGCAGTACGCCGTCGGTGGTGGTAGAGCCTACTTGGGTATAGGTGGCTGAGGTAACGATGCCGTCAGCATCTACGCAGACGCGGATGGCTACCCTTCCTGTGTTTTGGGTGTCGTCCACCATGCGGGGGCGGCTCACCACTCGGCGCCCGGATAATCCGCCGCCGATAGACTCACCTACTCCGGAGCCAGAGCCACCACCGCTACCGCCGCCGCTACCACCAGTACCGGTGGGGTTGGTGCCTGTTCCGCCGGGTTGGCCTTGGTTGCCCGGTTGGCCGGTATTGCCCTGGCCCGTTCCGGAACCTGGTTTGCCGAAAGCGCTGCCAAACTGACCGCGCTTGCGCTCTTGTTCTTCGGCAATGCGGCGTTGTTCGGCGGCTTGTCGGTCGGCTTCTTCTTGTCGGCGTCGGCGCTCTTCTTCCTGCTGCTTGCGCTTGGCTTCTTCTTGGGCGCGGCGCAGGGCAGCCACATCTGGGTCTGTAGAAGTCGGCGTGTTGGTGGCGCTGGGCGTCGTTGGCCGCGATGATGGCGATGTTTTTTGCGGCGCAGGAGTAGGTGTGGGCCTTTCTGTGGGTGTTTTGCTGGTAGGGTCTTCCATCTGTTGGCCCTGCGGGGCGGGTGTCTTGCCCTGGCCGCGGTCGGGTTGCCCAGCAGCGGCATTGCTGCCGCCACCGCCCCATTCAATGACTATGGGAGGCGGCACTTCGGGTGGTTTCCTCACGCCCACCTGCAAGAAGATGAGTAGCAACAGCAGCAATAGGTGCAGCAGCACGCTGATGATGGCCGCCTTGAGGCGATCCTCGTCGCTATATCGGGATGTGGCTTGCATGGTATGCTCTTTTTTGACGACTTGGATGATCTGGCAACAAGTCTGTGCATAAAAAACAGGCCTATACTTTTGGGCCTGCCATGTCTTAACGCCCGCTCGTGCGCTCTTCTGTGGCGAGGATGGTCTTTATCTTGAGCCGATTAGCAATATCGAGGATAAAGACCACGTCGTCCAATGGGACAGTTTTCTCTGCCACTACGGTGAGGGTGCTCAGCTTAGGGTCTTCCTTCTTGGCGCGCACTTTTGCCGCCACGGCATTCTCGAGGTTTTCCTTTCGAACGCGGACGCCATCCACGAAGTATTCGCCGCGGGCATTGACAGAAACGGCTAAGTCGGGAGAGGCCATTGTCTTGGAAGTGCTAGAGGGCAGTTGCAGGTTTAGCGCATTGGGCGTTACGAATTTGGAGGTCAGCATGAAGAACATCAACAACAGGAAAATGATGTCTATCATGGCTGCTAAGCTAAAGGTGGGAGTAACGCGGACTCTTCGTTTCAGACCCATAGTTTTTTGCCGAATTCAGGTGAATGAAAGAATGATGGGAAAAAAATCGGCAAGATTAACCTCTCAACGCGAAGGCTCCTGCAGCAGATCCATGAATTGCAGAGCGGTATACTCCATTTTGTACACTACTTTATCTAAGTTGGAAACCAGAACGTTGTAGCCTGCCATGGCGACGATGGAAACCACCAGACCCATGGCTGTACTGGTAAGCGCCTGATAGATACCGCTGGACAGTACTTGTGGGGTAACGTTTTCGGCGGTGGACATGTCTTGGAAAGAAAGAATAAGCCCCAGTACAGTACCCAATAGCCCGAACATAGGCCCTAAGCCGGAGATGGAGGCCAGCGTCGAGAGATTTCGCTCCAATTTAAGGAGTTCGAGGTTGCCCACGTTTTCAATGGCCTTATTGATGTCTTCTAATGGCTTTCCTATGCGGTCCAGCCCTTTTTCCACCATTCGGGCCATGGGAGCATCTACACTCTGACAGAGGGCCTTGGCAGCCTGCAGGTTTCCACTTTCTACGCTGGCGCGAATGCTGTTCATGAAACTCTGGTCAATGCGCCCAGCGCGCTTGATGGTGAGGTAGCGCTCTATGATGATGTACACAGCGGCGATGGACAAAAAGACAAGGATAAAGAACATGGCCATGCTGGACGTCGTATTGCCCATAAAGGTGTCCAACAGGCTCTTTTGATCTGTAGCTTCGGTAGTGGGAGTGGCTGGCATAAACTGCAAGAACCAGAATACTGCTAACAGGGATGACAAACTCATACGGCGAAGAATGCGTATTGGGTTAAAAATGTATTGTTTTGGTGTATGCTTGCGAACGGCAAAAGTAGGTTGTTTTGTATTCCAGCAGGCGTAAGCCCTGCTCTTTAGCGCTGCAAATGTGAGCAAATGTCTGTCGGCATGCTTATGCGTGCCAACAAAAAAAGTAACCTGTTTTCACCTGACCTACGCCCCAAAAAGATAAAGCCACCCCTTGAGAGCGGCTTCATCCTTTATGTGTTGACGGGAAAACATAAGGTAAAAAGGGATTAAAGAAAACGGCCGCTTGTGTTTTAGCGAACCAGGCTGCTCCACAGCTGGGCTGCACGAGGAGCAAAGCGCACTACAACAAGTGCCAGGAGGGTGATGTACAAAATGAGCATAGCGCAGAAACGGTTTAGATTATGAGAGAAGGGAGGAAAAGACGTTGAGCTCAAACGTATGTTTTGAGTTCGGGGTCAAAGGTAGATAATGCCTTATTTAAGCGCGTCAACTTCAGGTTAATTTTTTTAGGTTTCGGTATAGTTTTTTCGACGAACGGCGCCCCTTCCTGAGCCAGTAAAATTTAGTCCGCTCTACGCTGCCATTCTTTTAGTATTTCTTTGGGGATAGTTGGCGGAGTAATGGTTTGATGAGTGTACCTGATTTCATGCGCGGCTCGAAATAGGTGCTTTTAGGGGGCAGGGTTTCCCCCACGTCTGCAATGGACATCATGTCATCGAAAGAGACGGGGTGAAGCACAAAGCCAATGTGGTCGGGGTGTCGGCTTACCGCCTTGCGAATGCCCTTTAGCCCTTTGGTGCCCTCCACATATGAAATGCGTGTGTCTGTGCGTACATCCTGTATGCCCAATATTTGACATAGGACATATTCATTGAGCAAAGCCACGTCGAGGAGGACAGGAAGAATATTGTGTTGATGGGCGCGCTGAAGCAGTTCGGGCCGCCAGTGCAGGCGGTACCAGTGCTCCCGGAAAAACATCTTTATTTCATGCTTGTGTCGGGGTTTGCGCGGATGCTCGATGTGTTGGATGGTGCACCGATGCCCTAGGAGGTGAAAGAACTGTTCGGGCGAAAGGCCATTTAGACCGGCCACGACGCGGTTGTAATCCAGGATGTCCAATTGGTCAGTGGCGAAATAAGCGCAGAAGAGGTGGTCAAAATCCATCTCTGGGTAAAGGTCCTGCTGTTGGCGCAACAGGGTGAGCGTAGTGGTGCGATGGTGCCCGTCTGCGATGTACACATTGGGTATGTGCTGTGCAAACAGTTGGCTCAAATAACGGATCTGAGCTGCTTCCGTTACAGCCCATGCCTGATGTGTCTGGTGGTCTTCAGCGAAGTAAACGGTAAAGAGTGGCTTTTGAGTAGCAATAACTTGCTCCATCCAGGCATTGAGTGCGGGCAAGGGTGGAAAAGTGAGCAATACTGGCTTGAGGATGGCTTTCCATCGCAGAAGCAGTTCCTGCTGGCGTTGTTCGCGCTCGCTGAGGGTACGCTCGTGTTTTTTGACCTTTCCGCGCTGAAAATCTTCCAGTTCGTTGGCCGCGATGATACCCGTATGTATTCGGTGCTCTGTTTGGATGCGGTAGACGAAAATGGCCTTCTCTTCGGTCTCAGTCAGCAAGTGAGCCTGCTGGTAATCCAGAAAGGCATGCTTAGCATTGGCGCAAAAATCGTCGGGAGAGGCGATGCGTTCGAAGATAGGATAGATGGCCCGGAAAGGGTGGATGTGCATAACCATTCAATCGGTTAGGGGGGTAAAAGTAGGAGCATTCGCTTTTTGCAACGGGCATTCACAGAGAAATTTTCACTTTTGGGCCTCTGTTGACGTGCACGTCCGAAAATACGGATTTAGATAATGAGACCCGCTGTCGTTTTGACCGTTTCGATGGCATTCATCAGCCTTCCTGCGTGGCTATCGGCTCAGTCGGTGGCAGAGCTAAAGGCTAACCTGCGCAAGGCGCAGACGAAAAACGAGCGCATGCAGGTTAGCTACGACCTGGCCCAGGCGCTCCTGAACCAGCGCAATTACGGAGAAGCTGCCGACATGGCCTATCAGGCTTACGAGTTAGCCATTCAGTTGGGCGAAAAACGCCTGGCTTCTGATGCCATCTTGCTCAGCGGCGATGCGCAATATCGCCGGCGCAAGTACTCAGAAGCATCAGCCCGCCTCCTCGAAGCCTGGAACACAGCGCGCAACTACGGACACCGCGACGTGGCCCTCTCTGCCGCAGAGAAGCTTATGAATATCAGCAAAGACCAAAAGAACCTCACCGAAGCCCTCAAATGGAGCCAGGAAATGATCAACTACTTGCGTGAAAACACCGGTAGAGGTACTGTAGGCGGAGACGCCATACGACGACTGGAAACCCAAATTGCCACCTTAGAAGCCGAAAACCGCAGCCTCAAGGAACAGATAGCCCAGCTGTCGGGCAAAACCCAAGAGATTGAGACTACTTACAAGCAGCAAATCCAGCAGGTACAGTCGCAAACGCAACAAGAGCTCGGCAAGCGCGAAGCAGAAATCTCCCAGACGCGCCGCCAGGTGGACTCTCTGGAAGGAGTAAAGAACCGCCTTCTAAAAACGATGACCGAAAGTCAAATGCTTGACTCCATGATAAAAGCCCAACAAGAGCGCGAGATCCAGCGGCAAAGAGCTATTGCAGCCCAATTGGAAAACGAGCGCCAAAAGTCAGAATTTGCCCGAAACCTCTTGTTGGTCGTTTCTGCGGTAGTGCTCATCATCGCCTTGCTGCTCTTCTTGCTCTATCAAAATAAACAGCGGACCGCCAAGGCGTTGGCCCTCAAAAACCGAATCATCGAAAACGAACAAAAGCGCAGCGATGAACTCTTGCTCAACATCCTGCCCCCAGCCATTGCCCAAGAACTCAAGACCAAAAACAAAGTAGCAGCCCGCAAATACGACGAAGCCACCGTCATGTTTGTGGACTTTATCGGATTTACCCATGTAGCGGAAAAACTCACGCCAGAGCAACTTGTCAATGAGTTGGACTACTGCTTCACCTCTTTTGACCGCATCATTGGGCAATATCGCATAGAAAAAATCAAAACCGTGGGCGATGCCTACATTTGTGCAAGCGGCTTGTCTGACCAAAATGCCAGCCCTTCCGACATGGTAAAGGCTGCCTTGCAAATTCAGGACTTCTTGCTACACCTCAAGGCCGAACGCATGAGTCAAGGTCTGCCCTACTTCGAAGCACGCGTAGGCATTCATACAGGCCCGGTGGTAGCAGGTGTGGTAGGGGAAAAGAAGTTTGCCTATGACATTTGGGGCGACACCGTCAACATCGCGGCCCGCATGGAAGAAGCGTGCGAGCCAGGTCGTGTTAACGTTAGCGAGAGCACCTATTGGAAGGCCAAGTACGAGTTTGAATGGCAACCGCGCGGCCTAATCTCGGCCAAAAACAAGGCCCCCATGGAGATGTTCTACGTAATGGCCATACGCGAAGCGCGCTATTAGCGCCCTTTGAAGACCTCTCTGAAAAAAGTGGAGAACGACTCCATCAGAAGTCATCCTCCACATCTTTACATTTTGCCTACGTTGGCTTCATTTCAATACCAACACGCCTGCAGCCTCGAAGGCCAGCTCGCGCAGCGGCTCGGTGATGCCCGCAATTTCGTCGGGCGATTTGCCCGCATCCTCTGCGTAATGGCGCAGATCCTCCACCGACGTTTCTGAGATGTAGGCAAAGCCATCAATAATCACGCGCTTACCGGCCAGATCTTTTGGCATGAAAAAGGCGTAATCCTTGAACGTAACGCGCATGGCGGGCAAGTCTGCCCCCTCGGCTTCAATGGTCATCCAGCAGCCCTTCTTCTGACACACTTCTGCTACTTTGCCTACTACTTTAATGGCTAAGGAGTCCTTGTCCGCCATACGAGCAGGGAGCTCTGCATACGAAATGGCACCATCAGGAGTGGTGGGCGCACCAAAGCTTTGCGAAACCTCGGGCACTTGAGCATTAGGCCCCTGTTGGCCACATGCGGCTAACAGGACAGCTGTTGCAAGCATAAATGCAATTTTCTTAAACATGGCCGTTTACTTTAAAAAGTTGACTTTCAGCAATAATATTGTATTGATAACGCCGGCAAAGGTACATCACAGCACTCATGAAACACATCTGGCACAGTATTCGGAAAGGGGTAGATGTTTCCCCGCACATGTGTTGGTACAAGTACTTTTCCGACCTTAGCGCCATCTGGCCAAGGTGCAAGGCTCTTTAATCTTTGCTTAACAGTATTTGCACCCTTCCTCCGTTTAATGTTCGTTTTAACCATCCAAAATCGCGTTATTATGAAAGGTCTCGTTTTCATCCTCCCGCCTCTTGCCCTGTTTTTGGGCATATCCCAGAACCTTTTGGCGCAGTGTATTCAAGGTGATTGCCGCAATGGCACAGGTACCTATCTGTTTGCTAATGGAGACCGCTACGTAGGGCAGTGGTCTGCCGGTCAGCCCCATGGTAAAGGCACCTACTACTTTGCTTCCCGAGAGCGATACGAAGGCGACTTTAAGCTCGGCAAGTTTGATGGCCAGGGCACCATGTACTATCCCGACAAGGCGTATTACACGGGCAGCTGGAAAGACAACAAAAAGAACGGCTACGGTCGCCTGGTGTACAAGGATGGCAAAGTGGCAGAAGGCACGTGGGTAAATGGCAAATTGCAAACGCGCGCTACCTCCACCGAAACCTCTACCGCCACTAATACGAGCACTGCCCCTGCTGCCAGTGGTTCGCCGACTACCACCAACAGTGGCAAGAACAACATCGAAGGACTGCGCAACTGCAACACTACTTTCTGCCGCAATGGCACCGGCTATTACAACTATCCCGACGGCTCGCGCTGGATAGGTGAGTTCCAGAACGGTGTGCCGCATGGAAAGGGAGTCTGTTACTACGCCAGTGGCGACCGCTACGAAGGTCAATGGGCTAACGGCGCTCCCAATGGTCCAGGGGTGCTTTACTCGGGCAATCGGGCCACTGGCGCCGTATGGGTTAATGGCCACATCATGCAGGAGCTGGACTCCGACGAGGCGGTACCCAATAATCCAGTGCGCGTGGAGGTTACTCGCGGGGTCAAGATTTATGCCGTCATCGTTGGTGTTGGGCGTTACACCGCCATGCCCTCGTTGCGCTACACCGATGACGACGCCTACCGCTTCTATTCTTTTCTGAAAAGCCCGGAGGGCGGCGCTTTGCCTGATGACCAGATAGTCATCCTTGTAGACGAAAATGCCACCCGCGAAAACATCTTGCGTGCCATGCGTCAGTATTTCTTAAAAGCCGATAAGAACGACGTCGTTATCTTCTTTTTCAGTGGCCATGGTCTGGAAGGGTGCTTTTTGCCGGTGGACTACGACGGCTTCAACAACAAACTCCGTCATGAGGAGATCAGGCAAGTCCTCTTGCAAAGCCAAGCCAAACACAAGCTGTGCATCGCTGACGCCTGCCATAGCGGCACGCTCAACTACGGTTTGGCTGCCAAAGGCCCAGCGCCGGCATCGCTCAGCCGCTATTACCAAGCTTTTGAAGAGTCTAGTGGTGGCATTGCTTTGCTCATGTCTTCCAAGGCCGAAGAACTTTCTTTGGAAGACCATGGCCTGCGTCAGGGGGTATTTACCTACTATCTCTTGCGCGGCATGAGAGGCGAAGCCAACGCCAACGGCGATGACATCATCACTATCAGAGAGCTCTACAACTACGTTCGCATGAAAGTGCGCGAATACACGGCCAACGTTCAAAACCCGGTGCTCACTGGAATGTTTGATGATAACATGCCGGTTGCTTTCTATCGCTTCTAAACTTCTGCTTGCCTTATGGCATACATGCCTGCTCAACGCTTACGACTGTATCGAAATTTCAAAGCGAATGATGCCGCCAATTACTACGGCATCATTCGCTATTTCGAGCAGTACGAAGAGGCTTTGCGCGAGTTGGGCGAGAGTGAGTATTTTGACTGTGCCTTCACATACACAGAAGCCTTGTTCTTGGCGGGCGACTACGGACGAGCCACTGTGATGTTCGATCACTTGCTTGAGTGGGTCATTACCCAGAACATCACCCAATGGGCAGGGGGAGATGTATTTGCCCACTTACTGTTGCGCAAGGCTGCAGCCCTTACGCACCAACGCAGGTGGCCCCATGCAGCACACGTCTTGCGCGAGTATGTTAAGTTGTATCCTTCTGACCGCCGCGGCTGGCGCTTATTGAAAAAAAGTTTGCTTCAGCAGCGCCCACCGTGGCTAGGGCGATGCTGGGCTGTTTGCATAGGCACCCTCTTTGTAGCCCTCTTAGTAGCCGCGGGAGAAATGTTTCTGGTTCGCCCGTTTTTCCCTGATTATGACGAGATAGCGCTCAACCTGCACTACCTCCTACTGGCCGCAGGATTAGCGGTGGCCCTTGCTGGCGAGGTGTGGCACGGGTACCGCTGCCATCGAAGTTTACGTACTTTTGCCCAACAAATTCGAAGGCGGCGCCGCGTTTGCTGACCTTTTGCTTCTTGTGCGTTGCCGTTGCGGCGCCTCCTTCCGCTTGCTCTTCTGCCACAAACAACATGAACCCAGTCCGCATTCGACTCATCATTGGCATGATGACTGCCGCCCTTATCGGCATCATCTGCATGCAGATTTATTGGATTGGTTGGAACATCCGTCTCAACGAAGAGCAGTTCGATAAAAACGTTTACACCATCCTCAACCGCGTTGCTGATAAGATTGAATACTACGAGGACATTTCTGTGCTACAAACCCTCCGTGCATCTGCCAAAAATGCCTCCGAGTTCAACCGAAATCTGCGCCGCGTAGCCCAACACACTGAAAGTGGGCAAGCCATACGCCGAGTGCTCCAAACTGATAGCCTGCCCGAGGGCGCTAATCAAATGGCAAAGTCCTTTGAAAGCCATATGAACATGTGGGAGTACATGAAGGTCAGTGAACTGGTGGACTCTCGCCCGTTAGCCGAGCGCGTTCCACTGGACGTACTCGACCAATCGCTTAAAGAAGAGTTGAAGAACCGCGGCATAGATCTGCCCTTTCAATACGGTGTTTACTCTAAGGCGCGTAGTAGCTTCATCATTATGAATGGGCACTACGTAGTCGTGGAGAATACTCCCCACCTTACCACGAGTGGATTTAAATCTCTCTATAACTCACCCTATCGCGTTGCTCTGTATCCCAAAGACATTGAGTCTCCTGGTTATTTAGCTATCTATTTTCCAGACCGTTCGCAGCTCGTTCTCGGCCCAGTATGGAAAAGCCTCGTGCTTTCTATCGTTTTCACGGGCATCATTCTTTTCTGCTTTTGGTACACCATCCAGGTCATTTACCGACAAAAGAAACTGTCGGAAATGAAGACGGACTTCATCAACAACATGACCCACGAGTTCAAAACGCCCATCGCCACCATCTCGCTAGCCACAGATAGCATTACCAGCCCCATGGTGATACACGAGCCAGAGAGAATCAAGCGATTTGCGGAAATCATACGCCAGGAAAACCGCCGCATGAACAGTCAAGTGGAGCGCGTCCTCCAAATCGCTCAGTTAGACCGCAACGAGATACAGCTGCGCATGAGTGAGGTAAACCTCCACGAACTTATCCAGCAGGCCGTCCGCAACTTCAGCCTACAAATTGAGAAGCGCAACGGTACTATCCATCTCGATTTGCAGGCGCAGCACCCTACGGTGCAGGGCGATGCCACGCATTTGGCCAACGTCATCCATAACCTGCTCGACAACGCCAATAAGTACAGCCCTGAACAGCCCGAAATTACCATCCGAACCCGCGACCTCCCTCGAGCGGTGGCCGTTACAATTGAAGACAATGGAGTGGGCATCAGTAAGGAGGCTCGAAAACATATTTTCGACAAATTTTACCGTGTACACACGGGCAACTTGCACGATGTCAAGGGCTTTGGCTTGGGGCTAAGCTACGTCAAGGCCATTGTGGAAGCTCACAAAGGCAGCGTAGAGGTACGCAGTGAAGTGGGCAAGGGCAGTGCCTTTACGGTTAGCCTACCTGCCGCCTAAGAACCTGAAATAAAGCCACAAGCCCGTTTTACGTTAAGTTTGCGGCGCTTTTTGTGCCTGACTTGAAACACCACCTTTGCTACTATGCCAGCCTCTGCACCGCACTTGCTCTACGTGGAAGATGACGAAAGCCTTAGCTACGTTACCCGCGACAACCTCGAACTCGAGGGCTTTCAAGTAACCCACATCGCCGACGGCCGTCAAGCCGTGGAACTTATTCGATCGGGCCAAAAATTTGACCTCTATATCCTCGATGTCATGTTGCCCGAAGTAGATGGCTTTGATATCGCCCGCGAAATTCGCATGCGCGACAAGGAGGTGCCGATCATCTTTTTGTCGGCCAAAACCTTGAAAGAAGACCGCCTTAAGGGCCTTAAAATTGGTGCTGATGACTACATCATTAAGCCCTTTAGCATCGAGGAACTCATCCTCAAAGTTCACGTCTTCTTACGCCGCTCGGCCTATAACGAGGCTAATCGCTACACTGGGCGGGTGGCCATCGGCAAGTACTGGTTCGACCACGAAAACCTCGTGCTAGCTTACGACAACGAAGAGGGCGAAACCCTCACTCAAAGAGAAGCTGACCTGCTCAAACTCCTCAATGATAACCGCGACCGACTGGTCAAGCGACCCCATATCCTGCAGACCATCTGGGGGAGAAACGACTATTTCGTTGGGCGGAGCCTGGATGTCTTCGTCTCTCGGCTTCGCAAATACCTCAGCCGCGATGAGCGTATTAGAATAGAAAACATCCACGGCGTTGGGTTCAAGCTCCGGGTGGACAAATAAGCGTTGACAATGAGGAGCGGGCTGTAAAGATTTATGCCATGTGAAAGCCCATTTTTCACCCCCACCCCAAACAGTTATGGTATCAACGCGACTTCGCGGGGGCCTCAGTGAAATATTGAGCGACACCGACGAACTGCCCCTTGCAGGCGCGAAGACGGCAGGCGCCAGTTGCGCCATTATTAAGGGCCAAAAGCGGGCTGGGAACATGCACGGAGCTAAACAGGAGACGCTGGCATGCTGACAAGTATGAAACCGAGGGGGGAGTTGGGTGGCTGTTTTTCCCAAAAAAATGGGGGTAAAAAGGGCGCCCTCAAATGCAGTGGAGGCCCAGCGGCGAAGAACGTCGAGCGGCTTGTAAATGGCCTTGCCCGGACGGCAGTGGTGCTCAGGTGTTTTTATCTGTGCGCGTCCAATAAAAATACAGCGGCATACCCGTAAGCACCAAACCTACCCCCAGGGCGGCCTCGCGGGGCCGACTGAAGCAGGTGATGACGACGAGGGCTGCGCAAAAGAGGACAAAAAGGGCTGGCACCAGCGGATAACCCCAGACGCGATAGGGGCGGGGCGTGTGTGGCTCGCGCCAACGGAGTACGAAGACACCAAAAGCGGTAGCACCGTAGAAGAAGAAGGCGGCGAAAATGAGCATGTCGGTCAGTTGGTCGAAGCTGCCCGACAGGACGAGCACACATGCCCATAAGCCTTGTATCCAAAGAGCAGGGTTGGGCGTATGGTAACGCGGGTGAATGCGTGCAGCGGCGGGAAAGAAAAGGCCATCGCGCGCCATAGCGTAGTACACGCGCGGAGGCATGAGCACGGTAGCGTTGGTGCAACCCAGCGTGGTGATGAGGATAACCACCGATAGCACGGCAGCGCCCACAGGGCCGGCAAAGTGGCGCACGACAGCCACCGCAGCTATCTCGTTTTGTTTTTTGAAGCCGGTGATGATCTGGTCAATGGGCAACACATAGAGATAGGTGAAATTGACCAAAGCATACACACCTATGATGAGCAACATGCCAGTGAAAAGTGCCAGCGGCAGGTTGCGGTTGGGGTTTTGGATTTCGGCCCCTAAAAAGCCGACGGTATTCCAGCCTTCGTAAGCCCAAAAGGCAGCCAGCAGGGCGGCGAAGAGGGCCTTGATAAAGTCAAAGCCCCACACAGAGCGCGGCTCATAGGCAGTTGCAGGGGTCTGAAAGTTGTCCCAACTGCCGCCGCCCCAAAAGAGGCCGAGCAGGGCCAGGGTCAGGAGGCTGACTAAGACAAGGCGCGATATCCAAGTGCTAAGGCCAGCGCCACCGCGCAAGCCACGAGTGTTGAGAAAAGTGAGTATGAGGATGAGGGCAATAGTAGCGGCCTTTACGCCGCTGTTTTCAAAGGGCTGAAAAATGCCCCACAACTCGATGCGCTCGATGCTTTCGGGCAGGCGAGGTAGTGGAGCCAAGGCGTTGAGTGACTGGGCGAATACGTAGGCGATGCTGGCAATGGCAGCTGTCTTGATAACAGCGAAGGTCGTCCAGCCCCAGAGAAAAGCCATAAAACGGCCGTAGATGTGGCGAAAATAGACGTATTCGCCCCCTGCATCGGCCAGCATGCCGGCAATTTCGGCGTTGCTCAGGGCACCGCACAGGCTAATAAAGCCGGCCAAGACCCAGGCCCAAAGCACCCATTCGGGCGCGCCTAGCTGGTCGGCCATAGGGGCTACTTTCTTGTACACGCCTGAGCCAATGACCGAACTGACGATGAGCAGCGTGGCCGCCCGCAGTGTCAGGGTGCGCACTAATTGTCCTTGTTCTCGTTTCATGGTGGCAAAAGTGCGGAACAAGAGCAAAAGCGGCACAAGAGAATTTGGCAGCACAGGTGTGCCTTACCAACCGCACACGACGCGGCGCAGTGACTCGAACCACGTAGTGCCCAATAGCTGGCGGATGCGGGCAAAGTCGCGGCAGGCCTCATCGCGGCGGTTGAGATTGAGCAACGCAGAGCCGCGGTAGTAAAGTAGTTCAGTGTTGTCGGGGTGTTTTTGAAGGGCCTCTGTCCACTTGCTCAAGGCGGCTTCAGGGTCTTCTTCTGCAGCGGCTTCAGCAGCCAACAGCATGGCTTGGTCAAAGGCCTCGTTAGCTGCTCGGCAGCGTTCTGCATCAGACTTGAAGAGCACCCGCAGAGGTACACTGGTGGTTACGGGTCGGCCTCCGTAATAGGCGGGCGTCCAAAGACCTGCAGTGCGGTTGACGAGGCGAATAGCTTCCCATTGAAAGTCCATGCCCAGGTTGTTGAAGTCCAGCTGATTGTCTATCTCAATGGAGCCGTCAGCGCGCACGAGGAGGGCCGTTTCGATGACGCCAACCCTGCAGCTGTCGCGGTAGGCGCGCGGGTAGCGAAGCTCCCGCAGTACGAAGGCGATAAGCGTATCTTCTCCTGCGCCCATGAAACGGGGTAAGGTGTCGAGTGCAGTGTAGATAGTGTCGCCGCGGTCATTGAGGTAAAAGGGCGGGGCTTCTTCAAGGCGGAAGCGCAGCGGCACGGCTTGGCGCATACGGACGGGTTGGCCCTTGATCTGGGCGGGCTGCCAGCGCAAACCGGCGTCGTCGAGGGCTTGCAATACGCGGATGGCCTCAGCACCGCATCCACCGCCGATGTCTTTAACGAGGCGAATGTTGGAGATGCGCCCATTAGTCTCGATGACGAAAGCGACTACTACCGTCCCCTCGATGTTGGCTTGCCGAGCCTCTTCAGGGTAACGGACATTGCGGCTGAGGATGGTCAGCAGGCTTCGTTCGGCGCAGCGGCGCAGGCTGTCGTCAGGCCAGTCGGGGTGCTGTTCGGGCAAGCAGCCGCCTATCAGGGGCATGGGCAGCCGCTCGACCACTTCGTAAATAGTCGTGTCGGTCTGTGCCAAAACGCTCGCGCTCCAAAGCCCAAGAGCCGCGCATAGCATCCAGTGGAGGAGGTGTTTTCTCATCGCTTCTTTCAAAATAAGGGCAAAGGTAGGGTGCTTGAGTGCTGCATCAGCATGCACCCATCTGGAGCGGGCCGCTTAAAAGCCCTGTTTCTCGGAGCGAAACTAAAAAAGGGCTTCACCTTTCGGAGAAGCCCTGCACCTATGATCAGTTGGCGTCTTTCGGTGGAAGCGGGCCGCTTAACGCCCGCCCGAGATACGGATGGTTCCGTTCTTGATTTTGATTGTAACTGGTTTGCTCATAAGCGGTTACAGGTTTAGTGAAAGATTTTGGCAAAACAATTTGCGCGCATTCAGCAGCCCGTAGATTATAGAAACGGTAAGCAAAGGTGATGGCTTGGCTCCGGAACTTGCACTGTGGGAAGGGCATATTTTTTAGAAATTGTCTCCAGTGGTCAATTGCACATATTTCCACCAGAGGCCTGAGGCGAGCAGATGCCCTTTGGCACAAGATCCTGCTCCCGAAGTAAAAAGGATGGCTTTATGGCGGAGGGCGTACCGCATCGGATACCATCGCGTCGCCATACTTTTGCGCGGCTATGGATATCGTTCAAACCCTGCAACAGGCGGTGGCTGCTGCTGTGGAGCATCTCTACGGAGAAGCCGTCTTGCCGGAGAAAGTACAGATAAACCCGACCTTACCCGAGTTCAACGGCGACTACACCGCTGTGCTGTTTCCGTTTGTCAGGCTGGCTAAAAAATCGCCTGAGGCAGTAGGTGCGGAAATTGGCGAGATTATCCTGCAGAAAGTGCCCTATGCGAAGCGCTACAACGTCATTAAGGGCTTTCTGAACATCGAGCTACAGGACGCCTTCTGGATAGAACAGCTGTATGACATATTGTCTCGGCCCGATTACGGGCGTCGGCCGCGGCGCGGCGAGCGCGTGATGGTGGAGTACTCATCGCCCAATACCAACAAGCCCTTACACCTAGGCCACGTGCGCAACTGTCTGCTAGGTTGGTCGTGTAGCCAAATACTGGACGCCGTGGGCTATGACGTAGTGAAGGTGCAGGTTATCAATGACCGCGGCGTAGCCATTTGCAAGAGCATGGTCAGTTGGCTAAAGTTTGGTGAAGGACGCACCCCGCAATCGGAGGGCGTCAAGGGCGACCATTTCGTGGGCGATTACTACGTGTTGTTTGAGAAAAAAGCCCAAGAAGAATACGAGACTTGGCAGCAAACAGCCGAGGCACAGGCGCTCTACCAGGCACAACACAAAGACGACCAAAGCACCAAAGATTTCTTCAAAGCCTACAAAAACCAGTGGTTCAACGCGCACTCCCGCCTGGGAGCCGAAGTGCGCGAGATGCTGCTGCGTTGGGAAGCGGGCGACCCTGACACCCTGGCCCTGTGGCGCCAGATGAACAGCTGGGTCTATGAGGGCTTCGAGGCTACCTACGCTCGCTTAGGCGTGCACTTCGACAAAAATTATTACGAGAGCGACACTTACCTGCTGGGCAAAGACATCGTAGAAGAAGGTCTCCAAAAAGGCGTCTTTTTTAAAAAAGAAGACGGCTCGGTGTGGATTGACCTCACCGACGCCGGCCATGACCAAAAGGTTGTGCTCCGCGCCGACGGCACCTCGGTGTACATTACGCAAGACATGGGCACAGCACGCATGCGCTACCGCGATTTTGGCTGCAAACGAATGATATACGTAGTAGCCGACGAGCAGAACTACCACTTTGCTGTGCTCTTCGAGACACTGCGTCGCTTAGGCGAGCCTTATGCCGATGGGCTTTACCACCTCTCCTACGGCTTGGTTGAACTGCCCTCGGGTCGCATGAAAACGCGCGAAGGCACTGTGGTAGACGCCGATGACCTCATCGCCGAAGTAGAACGCCTGGCGCGCGAACAGGCTGCCGAGCGAGGAGGTGTTGTGGAAGGCCCTGAGGCAGAGGAAAACATCCGACGCATCGCCATGGGAGCGCTCAAGTTTTTCATGATCCGCGTCAATCCCAAGCGCCGCATGGTCTTCAACCCCGAAGAGTCGGTTGACCTGCAGGGCCAGACAGGACCTTACATCCAGTACTCATGGGTACGCATTCGCGGACTCTTGCTGCGCGCTTCGGAAGAAAACACCCCCCTAGAGCCGGCCCGCCAATACACCGACGTACAGGAGCAAGAAAAGGAATTGCTGAAGACCCTGCGCGAGTACCCCGCGGTAGTGCTGACAGCTGCCGCCGAGTACGACCCCTCCCACGTAGCCAATTACTGCTACCAACTAGCTAAACACTATCACCGCTTTTGGCACGACCTGCCCATCTTCAACGCACCCACCCCCGAAGCCCGCGCCTTCCGCTTGCAACTCAGCCGCGCCGTCGCCCACGTGTTGGCATCGGGCATGCACCTGTTAGGCATTGAAATGCCTCAACGCATGTAGCGCATTTTTTCACCCAACGCCTCCTACCGCGCAAACATTCTATACCTTTGCACGCCTTTTTAACCGCGCACTTTTCGACTATCGCTTACAATTTTTTCGGAAAAAAATGGCTAAACGCAAGACTAATCAGACGGAAGAACTGCCCGTAGTAGATGTAGAAGAAGTTCAAAGCAGCAGCAACGGCCTGGCTCAGTGGTGGAACTCAATCAAAGATCGCCAGGACATTTTCATGTACGTCCTCGGTGGACTGGCCCTCATCGTGCTGGGCTGGTGGGGCTACAAGGTGCTCATCGTCGAACCACAACAAAAGGACGCCTTGGCCTCCATGTGGCAAGCAGAGCGCGCCTTCGAGCGCGACTCCTTCCGCATGGCCCTCGAAAATCCCGGCGGCGGCTACGACGGCTTCCTAGCCATCATTGACAAATACGGCAGCAGCAAAGCTGGCAACTTGGCCAAGTATTACGCCGGCATCTGCTACCTCAACCTGGGCGACTTCGATAACGCTATCAAATACCTGGAGGACTTCGACGCCGACGGCGACCTGCTGCCCATCATGAAGTACGGCGTACTGGGCGACTGCTACTCGGAGAAGAAGGAATACGACAAGGCTCTCAAGCTCTACGACAAAGCCTCTAAGGCGGGAAATCACCCCCAACTGGCCGCCTTCTACTTGAAAAAATTAGGCATGCTTCACGAGTACCAGGGCAACAACGAAGCAGCCATCGCAGCTTACGAACGACTGCGGCGCGACTTCGCCGACCAGGCACTCTCCGACTGGCGCGACATCGAAAAATACATTTACCGCGCCGGTGGCGGCAAGTATTGAGTAGCGCCCCTCCCTAGAAGAAAGGACTCGCTGGAGGAGGTCATGTAAAAAGCAGACAACCAGCTCCTGCGGCCTCTACCTTTTCCGCTTCCATTTTTTAGGAAAAAACGGCCTTCGGCTTCGGCGCAACTGCTGTGGGTATCGCAGGGGCAGGGCGCTCTTGTTTGGTCTTTAGGCGCCATGGCGTCCCGCTTTCGGGCCTTAATAATGGCGAAACAGCGGCCTGCCGCCTCCGCACCTGCAAGCACGGCGCCTCTCCGATGCCGATACGCCGTTATTAAGGCCCCAGGGCGAGACGGGCACATGCTCAAGCCCAAGCCGGAGCTCCGTGGGTGCAGGTGCCGCGAAGAAGCCAAGCCCGAAGCACTGGAGCCGTTTTTTCTCAAAAAACGGCCTTGGTGAGGACGGCGTAGGTGGAGTGGGGAATAGCCCTCACCGGAAAATGTGTATCCTCTCAAAACCGGGGCTAAAAGCGGGACGGGCACAAATTAAACCCGGGCTAAGGCCCCACACGGCCGCCCACCCGTAAAAAGGCCCAACAGGCGCTTTAATGCCCTCTAAAGGCCATTGCCTTGCTGGGCCTGTCGGGTTTGTCATTGTCCGTTGCATCTCCATTTTGATGCTGCGTTTACTGTTAATCAGGTTATTTACTTTTGCGTGTATCCGTAAATCAAACCTGATTTTCTCATGGACATGATTACCCGACTTCGCCTCGGCTCCCGCATCATTATTGGGAGCAAAAAACTCTTCGTAGCAGCGTTTCTCTGGGCCATAAGCAGCGGCTTAGTGGCGCAGGACTTCATGATGCAGGGCTGGTACTGGGACTATCCCAAGCCCGGATGCAACAGCTACACCGGGCCCTCTTGGGCCACCAACATGACCGCCTTAGCTGCGGCACAGAAAAATGCGGGCTTCACGATGATGTGGATGCCGCCCTTGTCCAAAGCCAGTTTCGGCAACTGCAGCAATGGCTACGACCCCAAAGACCTCTACGACTACGGACAAGTCAGTGGGCAAACTGGCGTAGGCACAGGTGCCCAGGTACAGGCTTGGCTGGCAGCATTGGCCGCTAACAACATCCTGCCCGTGGCCGATGTGATATACAACCACCGAGATGGCGGCGAATGGGAAGACAACCCCGCCGTACGCTCTTACGTGCTCAACTACCCTTCGGGCGCAGGCTGTGGGGGCTTTCCGGCCACACCTTACCCGGTCAATGGCAAAATGCGCTACCGCATTCCACTTGGCGGCTCCAGTGGCAACGGAGCTGGAAACTATTATTTCAAGTTTTCCTCGGCATCGGCCAACTCGGGCTTCAACGGCAAACAATACAAGCTGTACTTCCGCACACAGAACACAGTGTTCAACCCAACGCCGATCTACGAATCAGAACCCAACGGCGGCGGCGACTGCGGGCAGCCCAACAACCAAATCTTCCTGGGGCGCGACATATTTGCCACCCAAGAAGTGGGCGGTGGCTGCAACACAGATGAATTCTATCTGCAACTCAACAGCGGGGACTTCGTCGCTTCAGGCGATTTCTTGGAAATCTACATCGAGGAGGTAGGCGGCGACGGCACGGGCATTGACCAGCGCATTTACGGCATCTGGTCGGCGCCGCGTGGCATGGACATCATGGCCGACTTGGCCGTACAAACGCGCACTGATTTCACCAGCCTGCCCAGTGGTTTAGGCGCCATGCACTACCGCCACTTTAAACCTAACGGCCTGACGCCCACTTGCATGGTGGGAGACGAAGAGTATCCCTTCTTCTTCTTTGATGTAGAGCAAGCCTACAATGGCAGCGCTGGCGGCCAGTCCACCTTCCAGGTCTATGACGACTGGAACAAGTGGCTGTGGAACACGCTGGGCATCCGGGGCTTTCGCATGGACGCCGTGAAGCATTTTCCGGCCTCATTTGTGGGCGACTTGCTCAGTAGCCTACACGCCGCTGGCATTGACCCGCCCATGGTGGTCGGTGAGCATTTTACCGTAAGTGCCAGCGCTGTCAAGGGTTGGATTGATGCGGTATACGCAGCCATGACACCAGCAGCAGCATCGGCCATCAACGTGCGCGCCTTCGACTTCGAGCTGCGCAATGCCCTCAAACAAGCCTGCGACAATGGCTTCTACGATGTGCGCAATATCTTCCAATCGGGCTTGGTGGATGGCGCCGGAGCCAGTGGGTTCAATGCGGTAACCTTCGTCAATAATCACGACTACCGCACCCCCGGCGAACACATCCTCAACCGGATGCAACTAGCCTATGCCTACATCCTGACCAACAACCGCATAGGGCTGCCCTGCGTATTCCACCCCGACTATTATGGCGTGGACATTTATGGGCCTTCCAACCCAATCCCTCCCTTGCAAACGGAAATTGACCAACTGATGCAGGTGCACAAAGACCACATCTTCGGAGCCACTAATGTGGATTATCTCAACCGCTTCGGCACACCCTACAGCAGCGTTTACCTACAGTCTGGCCCTTTCGACCTGTTATTGTATCAAATACAAGGTGGCCCAAGTGGTAAGGATGTGATTGTGGCCATTAACTTCGAGAATCAGCCTCTGCGCGTCAATCACCAGATCAATACCACTAACGCTCCCTTGGGCACCCAGTTCAACCTCATTGCGGGCCAAGCCAACTACACAGACCCCGTCGTGGAGAACAGTTCCAACGGCGTGCCCAACTCGCTCTATTTCGACCTGCCGGCCTACTCCTATGCAATATTCTTGCAAGGCGCTCAAATCATCACCTGCTACGCCGACCAGGATGGCGACGGCTTCGGCGACCCGAACAACAGCCAGACATTTGCCGGCACCTGTGGCACTGGATACGTGAATAACGCCGATGACCTGTGCCCCCTTGACCCTAACAAGATAGATCCCGGCATCTGCGGCTGCGGCACTCCGGATGTGGACACCGACAGCGATGGCCTCCTCGACTGTGAGGACAACTGCCCTACAGTACCTAACACAACCATTCGGCCCATTACCATTGATGGCAACATCAGCGACTTTGGCCCGGCCATCGCTAATGGCGCCAGTGGCGTGAACTACTACTTCTCCGCAGACGATGACTATTTTTATGTGGGTGTAACAGGTGTCAACTTGGCCAATGACAACATCCATATCGCCTTCCAAAACAACGACGGAAGCACCACCGCTGCCAACTGGGGTGTTAACTTCAACGCAGCGCCTTACACGTACCTGATCTCCTTCTTCGCAGCCAATGACATCTGCTATTACCCCTTCAATACACCCTACACCTGCCAACAAGTAGGCAACTCTTGGAGCCATTACGCCGGCTGGAGCAGCAATACCACCAGCGAAATCCGCATCCCGCGCTCCTTCTTGGGGTCTTACGGCTCAGGTGCTGGATTCGCACAGATATCCATCTGGACAAACAACAACACGGGCAACTTCGTGTGGTCAACTTATCCAACCAACAACCCCACAGGCCCAGCCAATGTGAACTGGGTAAACCACGGCCAACAGCGCTACCCCACCTACCTCCCACAAACCGACACAGACGGCGATGGTGTGGGCGATGCCTGCGACGGCTGCCCCAATGACCCCAACAAAACAGCCCCCGGCATCTGCGGCTGCGGCGTACCCGAAACGCCAAACACCTGGTACTTGGATAACGACGGCGACGGCTACTACACCGGCAACCCGGTAACGGCTTGCTCCGCCCCAGGGCCAGGCTATGTTACCACAGTTACGGGCGGAGGCGACTGCGACGACAACAACCCTGCGGTGAACCCGGGCGCCGCCGAAATCTGCGGCAATAACATAGACGACAACTGCAACGGCGAAGTGGATGAAGGCTGCTGCGACATTGCCATCATCAACACTGCCAGCACGGCGCCCTCTTGCCCTGGCGGCAATGACGGAACCATCACAGCATCGGCCAGCTCCAGCGCCCCACCCATCAACTACGCCATTAGTGGTCCAGTAAGCCAAAGCAACTCAAGCGGTGCTTTCACCAACTTGCCCGCCGGCTCGTACCTACTCACCGTAACCGATGCCGCTAATTGCACTGCCACAACCTCTGTAAGCGTACCCGCCGGTGTAGATAATGTGCCGCCATCGGTTACTTGTCAGGACATCACCGTCAGCCTCGACGGCTCGGGCAATGCCAGCATCACTACCGGCGACGTTTACGACACTGGCTCAGACAACTGCGGTACGGTCAATCAAGTAAGCGTTGTGCCTGACGCTTTCGACTGCTCAAACCTCGGCGCCAACACCGTAACGCTCACCGTCAACGACGGCAACGGCAACACGGCCACCTGTACGGCCACGGTAACGGTGCAGGATAATATGGCGCCGTCGGTAACCTGCAAAAACACCACCGTTAGCCTCGACGGCTCGGGCAATGGGAGCATCACCACTGGCGACGTTTACGACACTGGCTCTGACAACTGCGGCACAGTCAATCAGGTAAGCGTTTCGCCCAGCAGCTTCACCTGCTCAGACCTCGGTACCCACACCGTAACGCTCACCGTCAACGACGGCAACGGCAACACGGCCACCTGTACGGCCACGGTAACGGTGCAGGACAATATGCCGCCCTCCATCACCTGCCCGGCGCCAGTAACCGTTACCTGTGCCAGCTCGATACCTGCGGTGAACCTCGCCGCCGTAACGGCCTCCGACAACTGCAGCAGCGCACCTACTAAGTCTTTCGAGGGCGCTGCCACAGGCGATTCCACCTGCGTCAATCGCAAGACCATTACCCGCACCTACCAAGCCACCGACGACTCGGGCAATAGCAGCACCTGCACGCACGAAATTGTGG
>FWPU01005128.1_pt1 | contig 29094 bp, 14 predicted proteins | sample 2228361 | NCBI WGS metagenome assembly FWPU01 (sample SAMEA103939777, study PRJEB20133) | metagenome | reverse complement strand
GGTTCCGTGTTTCCACAGAGGACGAGGGGGCTCTCTGCGGCCCCGAAAGTATCCCGCTGCGTGCTCTGCGACTCTGCGGTGAGCAGTTACAAATTTCGATTGATTGCGCGAATGTGTCCATAAGCAGAAGAAAGGTTTCCGAAAACTGGTCGTGTGTTGTCAAAGTCGCACTTTAAGCGACGGCGGCTGAGGCAAATTTACCGGTGTCCGTCCCCGAAATTCATGCTCCGGTGGACACCGCTTGACATCTGTGGTATAATAAAATCAGCAGTCCCGGATACCTGCATTCCTCTCCAGGCAGCCCGGACAGGACTGCTTGAGAGAGAAAGGGGCGCAGTCCTTCAGAAACTGAGAGAGGAGGTGTGACGGCTCGACTCGCCTGGCAACCGGTTGGGACCGCTCTCGTATCAGGAGGTTTGGGCTGGCCACCCACTGCGCACTTCCGATTCCTGAGGCGGACCGTTTGAGGAGTTCTAGGAGTGATCCTCATGAAACGCTTGTGGTCTATTTTCGCCCTTGTCTTTCTGCTGGCCGGGCTTATCCCCACCGTATCCGCCCAGGGGCCCGCTCCCGTCCCGCAGCAGACCCCGCCGCCCGTCGCCGTGCTGGGCGTGGCGCCGGCCCAAGCGGAGGTCGTGCTGACCACCCATTCCCCACGGGCCTCCGCGCCTGCCGGAACCCCTCAGGCCCCTCATCCCGAGGCCGTCCTCTGGGACCAGTACGCCAACTGGGACAGCACTGACTATGCCACCCAGGACTTTGAGTCCGTCTACGACAGCTACGACATCTTTGCTGCCGACGACTTTGAGAACACCGAGCCCTGGACCATCGAGACGATCGTCGTCCGCGGCGGCTGGGGCGGCTTTGTCGACCTCAACAACGCCACCGCCCTCCACTGGTGGATCTGCCCCGACAACGGCGGCGAGCCGCTCTGCGACCCGCCCGGCGACGGCAACGAGGTCTGGTCCATCTCCCTGCCGCCCACCGACCCCCAGATCCAGTTGGGCGTTGTGGAGCCTGAGGACGTCTACCTCACCCTGAATACCCCGATCAACCTGCCTGCGGGAGTCTGGTGGCTGGCCTACCAGGTCTCTCTGGAATACGGCCTCTACGGCCAGTACGGCTGGTCGGGCACGAACGACCCCGTCTGGGGCGCGGTGGGGAAGCAGAACAACCCCGGCGGTGGCTTTGGCCAGCCGCCCGGCTGGTGGGACAACACCAACGCCCGCGACTTTATGTTCCGCCTGGAGGGCACCGTCGGCCAGGCCTGCACTTGGACCGAACTGGTACACGAGGACTTTGAGTCGTGGCCGCCTCCCGACTGGAACATCGTCAACTATGGCGGGGACTGCGTCTGGGAGAGCAACGCCACCACCGGCCGGACCAACTATGCCGGCGGCGATGGGCTCTGCGCCGACGCCGACGCCGACTGGTGCGGCTCCGGCACGACGATGTGGACCGGCCTGTGGACACCGCAACTGGTGGACCTCTCCAACGCCGTCAGCGCTACCCTGCGTTACGTCGCCTCGTACAACTACCTGGGAGGCGACGAGTATGCCGCGGTCAACTTTAGCGACGACGGCGGCGGTAGTTGGACCAACCTCCTTACCTGGAACACGGACCACCACCCCTACGGCCCCGGCGAGGTCGTCACCATTGACCTGACCCCCTACGTCGGCTCGTCCGACTCCTACGTCGAGTTCGAGTACTACTCCCCCGACTGGAACTGGTGGTTCGAGGTGGACCAGGTCGTCATCTCGGCCTGTGTCACCATGGTCCAACCGCTCATCAACCTGACCCCGGACACGCTCGAGGTGGAAGGCTGCGCCGGCGAGGTCCAGACCCACACCCTGAGCCTCTACAATCGCATCGGCGCGGATGACACCTTTACCCTCACCTACACCATCCTCACCGGGAACGGCCAGATTGTTGGCCCGTCGAGCCTCTTTGTGCCCAACGACACCACCGTTCCCTTTGACTTTAACCTGCTCCCGGACGCCTGCCTGCCCGAGGGGACCCAGATCGTCGCCGAGGTCTTTGCCATTGATTCCAGCGGCACCTACAGCGACACCTCGGTCATCACCAAGACGATCTCCCTGGGCGGCTGGGTCCAGATCACCGACGAGCCCGAAAACGGCCGCATGGACAACGTCCTGGCCTCCTACAACGGCCTGCTCTGGTCGGTCACCGGCTATGGGGACAACGGCAACGTCCGCACCTACGACGCCGGCACCGACTCCTGGAACATTGTGGGCACGCCGGCCCCCTTCGGTTCCAACTATGCCCGCTCCGGCTGTCATCCCTTCGGCAGCGCGGCCGAGAACAAGGTCTTTGTCTACGGCGATGCTGCCACATCCGGCTTTACCGGGCTCTGGTCCTACAACATGGACACCGGCGTCTGGACGAACGAGTCGCCCGGCGGCACGCCCCCGCCCTACACCGGCATCTGGGCCCCGGCCTGGGTCTATGACCCCGCGGCCCAGTTGTGCTACCTGACCGGCGGCGCCACCACCCCCGGCGGCGGCAACCTGGCCACCGTCTTTGTCTACGACCCGGTGAACAACCAGTGGCTGGCCCCGCTGGCCAACTTTGACACCCCCCGCGACTTTCACGCCGCCTTTATGTACAACGGTATGCTCTGCGTGATGGGCGGCGTGGACGCGGCCAGCGTGGTCTATGACAGCACCCAGTGCTACGACTTTGGCGCGGGCGCCTGGAACGCCGAGAACGCCGACATCCCCGCCCTGCTGGTGGGGCTGTGGGGTATGGGCTATGCGCCGATGATGGCCCCGTCCGGCCTGCAACTCTGGCTGGTCAACGGCGCCGATGCCGGCTTCCAGTTGGCCGACAACACCTGGTACTATGACGACGCCACCGGGATGTGGGTCGAGTTCGGCCCGCTGGCCAGCGGCTCCGTCTACCGCACCGCGGCGGTCAACCACGAGGGCACCGTCTACCACGTCGGTGGCTCCTCCGGCGGCTTTACCTATGTCGGCTGGGCCGACAAACTCCAGACCTGCCCGCCCTGCGCCGAGCTCGGTTTCCTGGAGGGCTATGTCTATGACCTGGACGCCGGTGGGGTGCCCTGCACGGGCGCCGTCGTCCATATCGAGCCGGGCAACCTGGACGTGCCGGTAGACCCGACGGGGTACTACTGGACCGCGCTCTTTTCCGGGACCTACGACATCGCCGCCACCGCGCCGGGTTATTCGGTGGACGGGCCCCACACAGTCACCGTCACGAGCAACATGACCACGACCTGGGACTTTGGCCTGGTACGCCCCTACATCGCCGTCGAGCCGACCGACTTTGTCTCGGTGACGATTCCGGTGGGCGGCTGGGTCACTTATACGATGGTGATCAGCAACATGGGCGGTCTGCCGCTCGACTATGAGATTGTCGAGATTCCGCCCACTATGCTAGAGACGATCATTGTCGGCCCGGCCACGACCGGCCTGGATGCCTTGATCGAGGAAGAGTTGGCCACCTCGGCCGACGGCAAGGCCGACGTCTTTGTCGCCTTTGACGGGGTGGTGGACCTGACCCCGGCCACGGCGATGCACTGGAACACCCGCGGCGAGTGGGTCTATAGCACCCTCAAGGCCCGTGCCGACCGCGCCCAGGCCAATGTGCGCGCCTGGCTGGAGGCCCGCGGGATCGAGTACCGCTCCTTCATCGTGGACAATACGATCTTTGCCCGCTTGAGCGCGGACGAGATCGCCGAACTCTCGGCCTTCTCCGAGGTCGTCGGCTTCCGCGGCAACCACCTGGCCCACATTGACGTCATCGCCGCTGAGGAGACCCCGGCCAACAACGCGCCCACCGCGCTGGCCTGGGGCATTGACCTGGTGGACGCCGACCTGGTCTGGAGCGACTTTGGCGTGCGCGGCCAGGGCATCAAGGTGGCCAATATTGACACCGGCGTCGAGTGGGACCACGACGCCCTGGTGGACACCTTTGCCTGCCCCGGCGACCCCTCCAACCCGGCCTGCTGGGAGGACCCCTCGAACGTCTGCGGCGGCTCGGCCTGCGATAACAACGGCCACGGCACCCACACCATGGGTACCATGACCGCCTCGGACGACCCGACCCTGACCTGGCAGGCGGGGATGGCGCCTGACTCGACCTGGATCGCCTGCAAGGGCTGCGAGTCCTCCTCCTGCTCCGATTTTGCCCTGAACACCTGCGCCGACTGGATCCTGGCGCCGGATAGCGACCCGGCCAACCGGCCGCACGTGGTGAACAACTCCTGGGGTGGCGGCCCGGCCTGCGACACCTGGTACCTGGCTAAGGTGCAGGCATGGCGGGCGGCGGGCGTCTTCCCGGCCTTTTCCAACGGCAATGCCGGCCCCTCCTGCAGCACCGCCGGCGCCCCGGGCAACTATGACGAGTCGTTCGCCTCCGGTGCGACCGCCTCGAACGACGCCATCGCCTCCTTCTCCAGCCGTGGGCCCTCCAACTGCGGCGGCATCCAAAAGCCGGACGTCTCCGCGCCCGGCGTGTCCGTCTGCTCGACCGTGCCCGGCAACGGCTGGTCCTGCGCCTACTCCGGCACCTCGATGGCCAGTCCGCACACCGCCGGCGAGGTCGCCCTCATCTGGAGCGCCAACCCAGGCTGGATCGGCAACATCGCCGCCACCGAGCAACTGGTCATGGACACCGCCCTCTGCATTGACGACCCCAATTGCGGTGGCGGCCCCTGCCCAGACGGCAACAACATCTATGGCGATGGCCGCATCTACGCCTACGACGCGGTCGCCGCGGTGGCCCAACCGATGGACATCCCCTGGGTGCGCGAGGACCCGGTCACCGGCACCGTCCCGGTCTACGACGTCTGGCCGGTGGACGTCTCCTTCATCTGCACCGACACCGGCGAGCTGACCGGCACGCTGCAAGTGCGCCACAACGATCCCTGCCAGCCGGATATTGACATTCCGCTGGCCATCCACTGCATCGAGTGCGAACCGATCCAGATCGTCACCGTTACCACCGAGATCTCGGGCTGCGTGGTCACCTTCACCGCCGACATCACCGGCACCGAGCCCTACACCTACGACTGGGACTTTGGCGCCTTTGGCTCCAGCACCAGCCCGACCCCGACGGTCAACTTTTTCAACTCCGGCACCTACCCCTACACCCTGACCACGGCGAACGCATGTGGTGATGATGTCATCACCGGGACGGTCACGGTCACCTGTGCGGGCTGCGACCCGGTCGGTGGGGCCGACTTTACCTGGTTCCCCTTCACCCCGGCGATCAGCGAGGTCGTGACCTTCAACGGCTCGGTCATGACCGGCACGCCGCCGATCACCTACGACTGGGCCTTTGGCGACGGCACCTTTGGCAGCGGCCAGAGCGTCACCCACACCTACGGGGTGACCGGCACCTACGTCGTCGTGATGACGGCGACGAACGACTGCGGCCAAGAGGTCGTCACCGATACCCTCACCGTCGTCCTGACCCCGACCTGCACGCCGGTCGAGATCATCACCGTGACCACTGCGATCTCGGGCTGCGTCGTGGACTTTGCCCCCGACTACACCGGCGACCCGCCCTTTACCTTCCTGTGGGAGTTTGGTGATGGGATGACCAGCACGTTGGAGATGCCGACGTACGACTATGGCGCGTCGGGCACCTACGCGGTGACCTTCCACGCCTGGAACTGCGACGGCGAAGGGCATGCCATGCTCTCCTTCCCGGTCACGGTGTCGTGCGAGGCGCCGACCTACGAGATCTACCTGCCGCTCGTCTTTAAGAACTACGGGCCGTAAGGCAGGTGCTGCCGGGGCAGGGGAGGAGCACGGTACGCCGTGTCCCTCCTCTCCCCGGCCCTTGAGGCAACGTTGGTTCCTGCGGGAACCCTGAGCAACGGACAGGGGCCGCGCTTCGGGCGGAGGCGCGGCCCCTGTGATGATGGTGGTACAGGGTAGGCGCGTTTCTGGCAACCTCTAGGTGAGAAGCCCCCTTGGGCAGGGACCGGCCCTCCCCTACCTGCCCAGGGCTGCCTCCAGCACGGTCTTGGCGATCGGGGCGGCGTGCTGGGAGCCGTGGCCGGCATGCTCGACCACCACGGCGATGGCAAGCTGGGGGTCGTCGGCCGGGGCCAGGGCGATGAACCAGGCGTGCGGGTCACCGGTGGGCACCTCGGCCGTGCCGGTCTTGCCCCCCACCTGCACCCCCTCGATCTGCGCTCGCCAACCGAACCCCTTTTCCACTACCGCCACCATCATCCGCCGCACCGTCCGGGCCGTCCGCCGGCCGATCGGGATGCGCAGCGGGGTCGGGGTGGCCTGGTAGAGCACCTCCCCCGCCGGGTTGACCGCCCGCTCGACCAGGTACGGCTTGATCATGGTGCCGTCGTTGGCTATCGTGGCCGCCAGCATGGCCATGTAGAGCGGCGTGACCTGCAACTCCCCCTGCCCAAAGGCGGTGTCGGCCAGGCCGGTCTCCCGGTCGAGGAAGGAGCGGTCGTGGGCGATCGTGGGGGTGGCCGCGGGCAGGTCGCTCAGGTCAGGCCAGACCGCCGGGGCCAGACTGCCGTAGTACAGGCCGAACCGTCTGGCATACTCGCTGTAACGCTCCGCCCCCAGCATCAGCCCCACCTGGGCAAAGGCGGTGTTGCAGGAGAACTGATAGTCCTCCAGGAGGTCCTGCCGTTCCATAAACCGCTCGGCCAGGTCCTCGACGGCGTTGACGATTGTGTGGCCGGTGACGACCAGTTCGTTGGGGCAAGAGATGTAGGTGTCCGGCGTAACGATACCGCTCTCCAGGGCGGCGGCGGCGGTCAGCGTTTTGAAGGTGGAACCCGGGGGGTAGAGGCCCGAGAGGGCCCGGTTGAGCAGGAGGGCATCGGGGGAGGTACGCAACTCCTCCCAGTAGGCGGCGATCCGCTCACGCTCTGCCTCCCAGTCCTCCACCGCCGGGTCGAGGACCATCGGCCGGGGGTCGAAGCGGGGGTAGGCGACCAGCGCCAGGATGGCCCCACTGCGCGCATCCAGGAGGACGACGGCCCCGTTGCGCTCGCCCAACGCCCCCTGGGCGACCTCCTGGAGGTCCATATCGAGGGTCAGGTAGAGGTCGTCCCCATGATGGGGCAGGTGCAACAACTCCTCGGTAAAGGCATCCAGCGGGGGGACCTCCACCCGGCCGGCCAGGTAGTCGTCGAAGGTGGCCTCCAGGCCGGCGTTCCCGTAGAGGGGGTTGTAAAAGCCGACGATCTGGCCCAGGTCATCGCGGGGGTAGGTGCGGCGGACCCAGCCCTCGGGGGTGATCTCGATGTCGGCCAGGAGGACGCCGTCCCGGTCGTAGATGCGCCCGCGGCGGGTGCGCCGCTCGGCAATGGCCGGCCGGACATTCTCCACCGGTCCCTCCGGCAGGTCGGCCAGGCGCGTCTGGATCTCGCCCGCCCGGAGCACCTGCACCCGCAGGAGTTGCAGCGAAAGGAGCAGGGCAATCGTGACAAAGACCGCCCCGATCAGGCGAACGTTGCGGCTCAGGGGGGCTTCTTCAGGGTCGCGCCGGCCGGGCCAAAGGGCCAGCAGAAGGAGGAGGCCGATCCCCAGCATGGCCAGATGCCAGGTCCCCTCGGCCGGCAGGCTGCTCCCGAACCAGGCCAGCAGAAAGGCCCCTCCCAACGCCAGCAGGCGGACGATGTAGCGCATCGCATTCTCCTCCGGGGCCGAATCCGGTTCAGGGCGCGTTCTCCCAGACGGCCGGCAGCACCCGGTAGATCACCGTGCCCGGCCCGCTCACCGCCGAGGCCGCCGGGGCCCCGGAAGGGGCCGCCCCCTCCGGCACAGGCTCAGGGTAGGCGATGGAGGAGATGGCCGGCACGGGATAGGGGCTGACGGTCGGCGGGGGTGGTTTGATGGCCTCGCCCGCTCCGCCGGCCGCCGGGTAGACTTGTTCCAGGTAGGTCCCGACCATCTGGTCGAACTTGGCCAGTCCCTCGGCCGGGTAGTAGTAGCGCTCCACCTGGCCGACGACGATATAGGAGACCCGGTAGCGGCGGAGCAGGTCGAGCGTCTTGGCGATGTCGGGGTCGCCGTAGAGGATGTTCAGGTCCTGGAGGCGGCGTTCCACCACCGGCCCGACGAACCCACGCTGCTGCTTCTGGTGCCAGTCCCAGCCGACGATCGTGGGCAGGCCGGTGTGGATGGAGATGCGGTTGCCCCAGCGGTAGAGGAGGGCGTTCCCCTCCAGCACGACCGGCGAGCCCTGGACCTTTTCCCGCAGCCAGCGGATGGCGGCGGCGTCCTCGGCCAGGACGATGGGGCCGTGCTCGTCGCCATAGACGGCCTGCTCCATAAAGGCTTCCCCATCCAGGCCGGGGCCGAGGTCGGTGTCGGGAAAGCGGTCGTTGATCTTGGCCGGCGTGGCCAGGAGGGGGTAAAGGGCGCACAGCCCCACCAGGATGTAGAGGGCCATGCGCCAGCTCTTTCTCGCGCCGGGTCGCCAGCGTGTCCCCACCCGCTCCCACAGACGGGGCAGGACGGCGGCAGAGGCGATCCCCCAGAGGACCCAGGTCTGGAAGTAGAAGCGAAAGACGGTGTTCATCCGGCCGATGTCGCCCTTGACGACGAGCACCTCCACCCCGCCGGTGAGGCCCAGGCCGGCCAGAAGCAAAAGGGCGACAAACCGTCCCGGCCCCTCCTCCCGCCGGCGCAGCAGGAGGACCAATGCCATCAGGGCCAGCAGGGTCAGCCAGCCGAGGAGCGGCTGCCCCCGCATCTTGAAAAACGCCGCCGCCGGGAGGACCTTTTCGGCCCAGGAAGGAGGCGGGGCTTGGGCCGGCAGGAAGAAAAAGAGTTCGACCAGGAGCAAAATCCCCCCGCCCCAGAGGAGGGCACGCAGGAGGGTGCGCCGGTGCACCCACCGGGAAAAGCGCCGGGCCAGGTCGGGGAGGCGGTCCCAGTGGCGGAAGACCATGCCGAGCAACCGGGCCAGGCCCTCGCGGGCGCCCGTGCCCAGCGTCTCGCTCCAGAGGTAACTGACCAGGATAAAGAGAAAGAGGCCGTGGATGATGAGGTACTCGCCGATGAGGGTGCGCTCGCCGCCCCAAGCCTGCATGCTGGTGTAAAAGGCCCCGTAGCGGGCCCAGAAGGGCCGGTACGAGAGGCCGCTCAGCACGGCCAGCAGCAGGGCCAGGAGGAGCGGCCCGCCAAAGAGGGCTCCGTTGAGGCGGCGATGGCGTTCGTAGAGGACGATGGCCCAGCCGCCAACGGCCAGGAGGAGATAGGTGGGAAAGTCCCAAAAGTGACCGCAGCGCAACGCCCCCAGAATCAGCACCATGCCCAGGAGGACACCGGGAGAAGGCAGGAGGGCCGCCCACCAACGCAGGCGGCCGGCCGGCAGCACCTTCTCCCGCAGCAACGCCACCAGTTGGGTCAGAAGGAGCAAGGTGTAGGGCAGGGCGATCATGTGCGGGTGCAGGTCGGCGTAGAGAAAGGTAAAGAAGGGAAACTCGTTGATCTCGCCCCGCGTCATCACCCGGGAGGCATCCCAATACCACGAGCCGATCCCCACCGGCAACCCGTTGTGCAGGGCCTTCCACAACCCCACGACTCCCCTGACCAGACTGGCCAGGCCGGGGATGCTGCTCTCCAGGGAGACCTGGCTGATCTCCCCCAGTTTGATCAGGAGCAGCATATACTCGCCCAGGTTGCCCAGGACGGCGACAAAGGCGACACCGGCCAACCCGCTCCAGATGGCCCGCCGGTCCCAACCGTCATCCTCCGGGTCGCTGCGGCGGTGCACCAGGTGATAGACCACCGTAAAGACGCCGCCCCAGGTCAGCCCGTAGAGCAGGGGGATGAGCAGGTTGTAGGCGATGGAGGGCACGATGCCGGTCAGTTTGATCAGGGTAGCATCCAGAACGTGGCCAAAGTAGTAGTAGTTCAGGTAGCCGCCGGCGAACCAGGGGTCGTAGGGGGGGAAGGTCGTACTGCGGACAATGGCGTTGAGGTAGGCCAGGTCCATCGGCTTTTCCCCGCCGAACCAGGGGTGCCACAGGTCGGGGTTGCCCATCCGAATCAGGAGAAAGAGGAGAAAGCCGCCGAGAAAGATGCCCTCCTCCAGGAGGAGGAGGCGGCGGCGCGTCCGCAAGAGGTGGAGGAGTTCTTTGCGGCGAAACCAACCGACCAACCCGCCCGCCAGGAGGAGCAGGCCCAGCACCAGGGCAATCGTGCCCCGCGTGCAGGGGAGGAGTTTTCCTGCCGCCAGCAGCCAGGAGAGATACCCCAACAGGAGGACCCCCAGCGCCTTGGCCGGGAGATAGCCGCCGTCCCGCAGTTTCCCCAGGAAAAAGTTGGCCAGCGGCCAGGTGGCCAGGCCGATCAGTTCGATCAAAAGGAGCCAGACCGGCAACGCCAGGCGGTTCGTCCAGCCGTCGCGGCGAAAGAGTTCGCTCCAGGTGCCCCCCGCAAGTTGGGTCTGCCACTCCTCCTCGGTGAGCATCAGGTCGCGGTATTTGGGCACCTCGATCGGGCGAAGGCGGGCAATCCGGTCAAAGTCAATCCCCTCGGTGAGCATGGCATAGGCCCTGTCTGGGTCAAATCGCCCCGTGCGGCGAAAGATCTGCACCTTGGGATGGTCATAGACGCTAAAGGCCTCCTCTGCACTCTGGTCGGGAATCGGAATCCCCAGCCAGACCCCCATTGCGGCCCGCTCCTCGTCGCTTTTATCCGCAATCCCCTCGGGGACGGACCAGGCAAAGAGGGAGGGGTAGGAGGTAAAGGTGGCCACCCGTTCAAAGCCGAGCGAGCCGTCAAAGAGGGCCTGGTAGTAGCGGGTGGTGACGGGGTAGCGCATGGGCAGGCGGGGAATCGAGTCGTAGAGGCGGTTGCTGGTCAGGCAGAGATAGTCGGTGTTGGCCAGTTGGTGGAGCAGGTCGCGGACCTTTTGCGGGGTGTCCTCGCCATAGGGGCCCAGGTCCAGGCCGCGGTAGATGCCAAATCCGTCCTTGCCGTCCACGCGCATGGGGATAGGATCGTCCCACTGTTCGTTGGCCAGGCTGACGGCCCAGGTCTTGACCGTGCCGCGCTCCCCGCGGATGTGGAGGTAGTAGGTCTGCCCACCCTGGAGGGTGACGGGGGTGAAGGAGACCGTGCCCGGGGCGGCGTCGCCGGCCGGCCCGTTCCAGTCCCCCTGGATGGTGCCCTCGGCGAGCAGTTCCCCGCCGGCCTGGTCCGCCGTGAGGCGGAGGTGAATCGCCTCCTTCCCCTGAGCGTGGTTGACATCCTCCAGGTGCTTGATCGTGAGCCCGGTGACGGTGGCCGTCTCGGGAAGGGTAAAGGGGGTGACGGTTCCCGGCTCGCCGGCGCGGTAGACCTGGGCGTTGGGGATGGCGATGGGCACCTCTCCCCCATCTTCCAGGTGCAGGCGAGCCCCCTGGTCGGTGGTGAGGTGGGCATAGATCCAGCGGGAGGCGGTCAGGCGGGTGATCGGCCGGCGGTAGATCTGGAGAAAGGCCGTCGCCCAGAGAAAGGTCCCCCCGATGACGAGGCCGGCCAGGACCCCGGCGGCGATCATCCGCCGGCGGATGCGGCTTTGCCGGGCCTTTTCCCACAGGAAAAGGAGCAGAAAGGCGGCAAAGATGCACAGCAAGGGATAGAGGGGCAGGTTGTAGCGCATGGATTTGACGAACTGGACCCCCTGATAGAGAAAGAAAAAGAGGGTCCAGCCGATCGGGACGATCATCCGCAGGTCGCGCTTGTTCCAGGCACGATGGGTGGCCCAGGCCAGGCCGGCCCAGGCGGCCAGACCCAGGGGCAACCCCAGACCCCACAAGACCATATTCTTCCAGGGGAACCATAGCGGGGTACGGTTGGTCCACTGGTGGCTGGGGTAGTAGTCAATCTTGCCGCTGACCAGCCCCTGGACGGTGGCCATGTTCTCAACGTAGCGCACGTCCGGTTTGACGTCCAGAAAGCCGGGGCCCTCAAAGGCGTAGGGTTGGGCCAGGCGAAAGACGACCAGGGCCAGGGCCGCGCTCAGGGCCAGTTCGGCGGCGGTCATGAGGAGGGCTTTGCCGGTCGGCATCTCCTTCTCCAGCCGTCGCCAGATGCGCACCAGGCCGGCCAGGACGATGATCAGGGCAAAGAGGGCCACGTTGACCTTGCTGGCCACTGCCCCCCCAAAGGCCAGCCCCAGCAGGAGAAAGGTGCCCCATCTCCCCCTCCCCTCGGCGACGATCACGGTCAGGTAAACGCAGAGGAGGGTCATCAGGGAGGTAAAGGTGTCCACGGTGAAAAAGTGGGCGTTCTGGATATTGAGGACGCTCAGGGAGAGCAAGAGGGCGGCGAGCAGGCCGACACGGCTGTTGTAGAGGCGTTTGCCCAGGAAAAAGGCCAGCACAATCGTGAGCAGGTCGGCGACTGCCGAGACGGCCCGGCCGGCCAGGGTGACCTGGGCAAAGTCGCCAATCTGGAGCACCTCGGTGACGGTGCGGACGAGGAGAATCGGCAGGTAGCCGTAGACAAAGAGGCCGTGGCCGCGGTTGCGGGGATTGAGGGGGGAGGTGGCCGTGTCCAGGTACTCGCTCAGGCAGGCGCCCAGGTCACGGTCGGGCTGGGGGGCCTCCACCGGGGGCGGCTCGGCGTTCAGGTGGGGGAGAAAGGCCCGGCACGGTTCGGGAAAGTAGATGCTCGTCGCGACCATCGTGAGGAAGCGTTCGTCGGGATGGAGCGACATGCCCTCATCCCAGTTCCTGTTGAGGAAGCGCAGATCGGCGGCCAGGAGCAGAATGGCCAGCAGGGCCAGCGCGACCGGGAGGATGCGGAGGAAGGAGGAAAGGAAGCGTTGACCGGAGGGGGGGGGCGGCCGACCATCGGGCGGTTGCCTGCTCTCCTCCTGCTGTTCGGTGGCCCGGGTTTCCTGTTTCATGCAGTTCGCTCCACAAGGTATATCTACTGCCTTCAGGACGGCTGTATTGTATCACAGGGATAAGGAAGAAGGCAAGTAGGTGCATTTGCCTGGGAGCATGAATTTCGCAGCCGGTTGTCTGACCTCGCTGCCCGTCTGGAGACGGCTCCTGAACCGCCAAGGCAAGACCGCAAAGGATTTGTTAGCTAGAGAAACTCTTGGCGTCCTTGGCGTCTTGGCGGTAACCTCGGGACCACGGCTTTTTGAACCGCCAAGGCAAGACCGCAAAGGATTTGTTAGCTAGAGAAACTCTTGGCGTCTTGGCGGTAAACTCTACGGAAACTCTTGACCTCCATGGGATCACGGTTCTTTGAACCGCCAAGACCGCAAAGGATTTGTTAGCTAGAGAAACTCTTGGCGTCCTTGGCGTCTTGGCGGTAAACTCTACGGCATCTGGCCGCCGGAACGCAACCGTAGGACGGATTTTCGGACAGGCACTCATCTCACGCCCATTTGCCTGAACCCCGCATTGATGCTATAATACCCTCCGCCTGCTTTGCGGGCTACGACCGCGAATAAGGAGGTGAGACGGATGAAGCGGCGTCGTTCCCTTTTCGTTCTCCTGGCCGTGGGGGTCTGTCTGGCACTGCTGTTGCCCGCGGCGAACTCCCTGGCCGCACCCGGCGCTCCCCGTTCACGCTACTTTCCCGAGAGCGGCCATACGGTGTCCGGCGTCTTTTTGGACTATTGGGAGAATCACGGGGGGCTCTATATCTTTGGCTACCCGATCAGCGATGAGTTTATGGACGTCAGCACCAACAGCGAGACCTACCTGACCCAGTATTTTGAGCGGGCCATCTTTGAGTACCACCCCGAAAACGCCGGAACGCCCTACGAGGTCCTCCTGCGGTTGATGGGGGTCATTGTCACCGAGGGGCGCACCTTCGACCCGGCCCCTCCGCCCCACTACGACACCCCCGACCGGCTCTACTTTCCCCACTATGGCGGGCACTCGCTCGCGGGCGTCTTTTTGGACTATTGGTGGCGCAACGGTGGGTTGCCTGTCTTTGGCTATCCCCTCTCCGAACCGTTCTACGAGGTCAGCCCGACCGACGGCAACCTCTACCTGGTGCAATACTTTGAGCGCAACCGCTTCGAGCACCACCCCGAACTGGCCGGGACGCCTTATGAGGTCCTGCTGGGGCTGCTCGGTTCGGAGTACCTGCGGCAGATGCAGGCCGGTGGAAAGGCCCCGATGGCCAAGCCTGCGCCCACTCCGACCCCGCTCCCGCCCCCGCCGGCCACCGGCAACCTACACTATGGCTTTTGCGTCCACCTGACCAACACCAACATGGGCACGGTCTATGACCTGGTGCGGGGGGCCGGCTTTGGCTGGATTCGCCAGCAGGTACGCTGGCAGGACATCGAGCCGGCCAAGGGGGTGTACAACTGGGGCATCCTGGACCAGATCGCCGACGAGGCCCACCGCCGGGGCATCCGTGTGCTCTTTAGCGTGGTCGCCGCCCCGCCCTGGGCCGCCGACGGGGGCCACGGCATGCCCACCAACCCCAACGACCTGGGCGATTTTCTCCAGGCGATGGCCTCGCGCTACCGGGGCAAGGTGCAGGCCTATGAGGTCTGGAACGAGGAGAACTATGCTGTGGAGAACGATGGCTATGTGGCCGGCCCCGGCCGCTACGTCGAACTGCTCAAGGTGGCCTACAGCCGCATCAAGCAGGCCGACCCCAACGCCATTGTCGTCTTGGGCGCGCTCACCCCGACCGGTGTGAGCAATCCCTATATCGCCATAGACGACATCTCCTACCTGCGCCAGATGCTCACCTACCAGGGGGGCGTCGTGCGCGACTACTTTGACGCTCTGGGGGTGCATGTGGCCGGCTCGAACAACCCGCCCGACACCCTCTGGCCGGACAACCCCGGCCCCGACGGCTGGACCGACCACACCAGCCACTACTTTCGCCACCTGGAAAAGATCCGCCAGGTGATGGTCGAGAACGGCTTGGCCGAAAAGCCGGTCTGGATTACCGAGTTTGGGTGGGCCTCGGTGGAGAATATCACCTCTGTGGCTGCACGCGGCTACGAGTATGCCTACCAAAACTCGGAGCAGGAACAGGCCGAATATATCGTTCGGGCCTTTGAAAAGGGGCGCAGCGAGTACCAGCCCTGGCTCCAGGCGATGTTTCTCTGGAACCTGAACTTTGCCACGGCCTTTCCGGGCAGCGATGAAAAGTCGGCCTTTAGCCTGCTGCGGGCGGACTGGAGCCCCCGGCCGGCCTATCAGGCCCTGGTCAATATGGCCAAATAACCTCAAGGAGATACCGATGAAACGACTGCTGTTCATTTTGCTTGCTTTGCTCCTGGTCGTCGTCTGGGCGGCCGCCTGTGGAGGGGAACAGACGCCGGCTCCCCAGGAGACGGCCAAACCCAAGGCCCAGGACACCGCCATCCCTACGGCCACCTCAACCCCCACGCCCACCGCGACCCCCACACCCACCCCGACCCCCACCCCCGATCCGACCTTTCCCATGCACACGACCCATTTTTCCTTCGGGGTGAATATTGACATGTACAACGTCGAGGAAAAGACCCAGGCGTTGATCGGCAAAAGCATGTCCAAGGACGAACTGATGGGCTATGTGGATGACCTGGGGATGGAGTGGGTCCGTCACCAGATCTGGTGGAGCGAGATCGAGCCGAACCCGGGCGAGTACAACTGGGAGGAACTGGACGAAATGGTGGCGACGATCGGCCGGCATAACCGGAAACTCCTGGTGGACATTGTCCGTTCGCCGGCCTGGGCCACGGCCGACGGCGGCCATGGCATGCCCGCCGACCCCAACACCCTGGGCGACTTGCTCTACGCGATGGCCACACGCTACCGCGGCCAGATTCAGGCCTATGAAATCTGGAACGAGCAGAACTATGCCGTGGAGAACGACGGCTATGTCGAAGGGGCCGGCCGCTACGTCGAACTGCTCAAGGTCGCCTTTACCCGGATCAAGGAGGCCGACCCCCACGCGATGGTCCTCTTTGGCCCGCTCACTCCGACCGGCGTGAACGACCCCAACATCGCCATAGACGACACCCTCTACCTGGAGCAGGCTTACCAGTACCAGGAGGGCATCGTCCGGCAGTACTTTGACGTACTGGGGGTGCATGTGGCCGGCTCGAACAACCCCCCCGACACCCTCTGGCCGGACAATCCCGGTCCCGGCGGTTGGACCGACCATCCCAGCCACTACTTCCGCCACTTTGAGAACCTGCGGGCGGTGATGGAGGCCTATGGCGACGCCGACAAGCAGATCTGGATTACCGAGTTCGGTTGGGCCTCCATCGAGGGGCTGACCGATGTGGCTGCCCCCGGTTACGAGTACGCCTATGAGAACTCGGCCCTGGCCGTGGGCGACTATTTGCCCTGGGCGATGAACATGGCCCGGACCAAGTATGACTATATTGGGGCGGTCTTTGTCTGGAACCTGAACTTTTCCACCACCAACCCGCCCACCGACGAGAAATCGGCCTTTGGCATGCTGATGCCTGACTGGGGCACCCGGCCCTCCTACCGGGCGGTGCGCCATTACGTCCCGGAGCACAGTGAGTGGCCTTAGTACAGTTGAACGGTAGAACGTTCCAAAGAGAAGGTGTTTTTCTGCTGATTCATCAATGGATACTCGGTACGAACTTAAAACCGTGTACTTGCGCGTTCGAACGTTGGAACGTTCTACCGTTGGAACGATTGAAAGGAGTGGGTGAATGAGCAGCCGTCTTCAGAAAGCGAGGGGGAATCGGGTGAAAGCGGGCCTGCGGTTGTTGAGCGTAGCGGTGCTGACGGCGATCCTCCTGGGCCTGGCCCTGTTGGGGGGATGTGGGGGGCCGGCGGGCACACCGCTGCCCACCTCGACGCCCCAGCCCTCGGCGACCCCGACGGTGACGCCTACGCCGACCATGACCCCGACCCCATCCCCGACTCCCGACCCGACCTTCCCCATGGGCACGACCCACTTTTCCTTCGGCCTGGACCTGCACCTCTACTACATGGACTATGACCGGGTGATGGGGTACGCTGAGGACCTGGGGGTGGAATGGGTGCGGCAGCAGGTCTGGTGGCGGGACATTGAAGGGGCCAAAGGGTCGTACAACTGGGACGAGTTGGACAATGTCGTCGCCGCCGTGGGCCGGCACAACCGCAAACTGCTGGTGAGCATCGTGCGGGCTCCCTCCTGGGCCACGGTGGACGGCGGCTATGGCATGCCCGCCGACCCCAACGACCTGGGTGACTTGCTCTACGCGATGGCCACACGCTACCGCGGCCAGATTCAGGCCTATGAAATCTGGAACGAGCAGAACTATGCCGTGGAGAACGACGGCTATGTCGAAGGGGCCGGCCGCTACGTCGAACTGCTCAAGGTCGCCTTTACCCGGATCAAGGAGGCCGACCCCCACGCGATGGTCCTCTTTGGCCCGCTCACTCCGACCGGCGTGAACGACCCCAACATCGCCATAGACGACCTGACCTACCTGCAGGAGGCCTATGCCTATCAGGAGGGCATCGTTCGACAGTACTTTGACGTACTGGCGGTGCATGTGGCCGGCTCGAACAACCCCCCCGACACCCTCTGGCCGGACAATCCCGGCCCCGGCGGCTGGAGCGACCACAGCAGCCACTACTTCCGCCACGTTGAACTGGTCCGCCAGGTGATGGAGGCGGCCGGAGACGCCGACAAGCAGGTCTGGATTACCGAGTTTGGCTGGGCCTCGATCGAGGGGATTGCCGAGGCCCCGGCCCCCGGCTACGAGTATGCCGCTGAGAACACCGCCCAGCAGCAGTCCGACTATCTGGTCCAGGCCCTGGAGATGGGGCGGACGCAGTACCAGCCCTGGTTGGGGGCCATGTTCATCTGGAATCTGAACTTTGCCCCGATCACCCCGCCCACCGACGAAAAGGCCGCCTTTGGCCTGCTGAACGCGGCCTGGGAACCCCGGCCGGCCTACGAAGCGGTGCGCGACTATGTGCAAAAGTACAGCGAGTGGCCCTAATCCGTTGCCCGTTGGAACGTTCCACCTTCCAACGCCAAGAACCTGGAGGAGGTGAATAGTGCTCGACGCGATGCTCTCGGTGGTCCTGCCGGCCCACAACGAGGAAGAGAATATCGCAGTGGTCGTCCGCTCCTGCCTGGAGACGCTTCCCCGCCTGGTGCGCGATTTCGAGGTCGTCGTGGTCAACGACGGCAGCCGGGACCGCACCGGCGAGATCGTGGACCGGCTGGGCCAGGAGGATCCTCGCGTCGTCCCGCTGCATCACGAGGTCAACCGAGGGTACGGCGATGCCCTCATGACCGGCTTTGCCCACACCCGCGGCGACTATGTGATGTTTATGGACGCGGACCGCCAGTTCGACATCGCCGACCTGGAGCGGCTGTTGCCCTACATCGGCCGCTATGACATCGTGGCCGGCTACCGTCTCAAGCGGCGCGACCCCCCGATTCGCCTGCTCTACGCGGCGATCTTTAACCTGGCCGTGCGCATCTTTTTCGGCATCCGCCTGCGCGACATTGACTGCGCCTTCAAGGTCTTTCGCGGCGACCTCCTGCGGGGGATTCACCTGGAGTTTGGTGGCGCGCTGATCAACACCGAGATGCTGGCCAAGGCCCGCCGACAGGGGGCTACCCTGACCGAGGTGGCAGTGCACCACTACCCCCGCCTGGTCGGGGAGCAGAGCGGCGGCAGTTTCCCGGTCGTCTTTCGGGCGATGCGCCACTTTTTCCTGCTCTGGTGGAAGATGCGCCGCCATGTGCCCCCCACCGGAGTGGTCGTGCATCAACCGCTCATCCCGGAGCAGATCGCCGCGATCGCCCTGGGCGGGGGGCTCCTGTTGGGGCTTCTTTTCTGGCTTTTCTCGCGGGAACGGCGTTGAGCAGGGTTGGCCGCCGGCAAGGCCCAGGTTTTGTCAGTATCCCCCTTCTGGCAGTTCCCTGATCAGGCCTGCGGGTGCGTCCTGGCCGGCCGAACGAGGCAACCGCCTGGCCACCTCGGCGGTATGGGCCATCCAGGTTTGCACTTGTTCTCGAAGGGCAGAGACCAGCGCCGGTCTGTTTGCGGCCAGGTTGTGCTGCTCGGCGGGATCGGTGTGGAGATCGTACAGTTCTACCGCGCCGGTGTAGGGGTCCAGAATCAGTTTCTTCCTGTCCAGGAGAATCATCTTGCGTTCAGGGCCGAGCATCAACCCCTCACTGTAGAGGGGCCGTTGTACCGACCCCGTCTCCCTCCGGGATAGGAGGTCTTCCCCTTCAACCTCCGGAGGAAGCGGAGCCTGGGCCAGGCGCAGAAGGGTTGGCATCAGGTCAAGCAGGGAAACCGACTCTGTGAGCACACGCGGCTCTCCCAACAGGGCCGAGGGGCCTGTGATGATCAGGGGGACGTGGAGCAGTTCGTGATACAAGGTGTGGCCGTGTTGGAGACCCCCATGGTCCCGGAACTCTTCGCCGTGATCGGCCAGGATGACCACAACCGTGCGTTCGTGCAGGCCCAGTTCATCCAGCCGGGCGATGACCCGGCCGATCGCCTCATCCACGGCCTGGACCTCCCCATCGTACAGGGCGATCAGGGCACGATTGTCGGCAGGACGGATGCGGGCACTGTCGTCATAAAGGCGATGGTGGAGGCTGCGCAGATACTGTAGTCGTTCAGGTGAGACCTCAGAGATGGTGGGGGTGTACTTTTCGGGCGGGTTGTAGGGGGCATGGGGGTCAATATAGTGCACCCAGAGGAAAAAAGGCTCCTCCAGCCCCCGGTCCAGTCGGGAGAGGACAAGGTCGTTGACCACCTCCGCCGGGGTGTCCCAAAGGTCCCCCCCTGGCCCCCAAACCGCCTCGTAAAGTGAACGCAGACCGCTGTATCCTGCGGGCCAACCGACCCGGAGCAGGCGGATGAGAACCAGGTCGTTCAGGCGGGCAAAGCGGTAAGGCAGCCGGTCCACGCGGGTGAAATGGTCGAACCCCTGGGCAAAGCCATATTCTGGTCCCAACCAGTAGTTGGTCACGATCGCTTCGGTGTGGTATCCCTCCTCCTGCAGGGCCTCGGCCAGGGTGATCCGCAGCGGATCCAGGGTGACCTGGCGTGGGATCCAGTGGTCCAGGGTGTATTCTTCACCGGTGATGCCCAGTTCGGAGGGGTAAAGAGAGGTCATCAGGGAGGCAAAGGTGGGAAAGGTCCAGGGGGAAGGCGAGATCGCTTCGCGGAAAAGTATCCCCTGGCGGGCCAGGGTGTCCAGGTGTGGGGTGATCGCCTGGCTGTAGCCGTAGCAGCCCAGGTGGTCGGCGCGGAGGGCGTCAACACTGATAAGAAGGATGTTGGGACGGTCGCGCAGGGCCGGATCGGCCGGGCGAGAGCGGGAAAAGAGGCGGCTCGGCCGGCCAACGGTAAGGGCCAGGACGATGGTGACAAGAAGGAGCAAGGCCCAGACAAGGGGGACCAGGCCACGGCGGGACCAGAATCGCCGATGGGTGCGGGCAGCCCCTGAGAAGAGAAGGAGGAGCACCCGACCGAGGAGCAGGCCGAAACCCAGGGCGATAATCGCGGCCAAGGGGAGGTCATGGGTTCCTCCCAACCCCAAAAAGACACAAAGGGCGGTAAGAGCGCCGGCATAGACGGCGGCGATCTGGGCGGAGGGCAGATCGGCGCGAAGGATGGATACGAGGAGAGCAAAGAAAAGGCCGATGGGAAGGGAAAAAAGGGCGAGCAAAAGGCCGCCGGCGAGGATGAGGGAAAGGTACAGCGGTAGGCCGGCCCAGGCACCGACCAGGGCATCTTCCCGACCGGACAGCCGTATGGACTCGATGAGGGCATAGCCCATCCCCCAGGCCATGCCCGTGGAAAGAAGGGCCCACCCCGGGTCAAGGGAGTGGACCGAGAACCTCTTCACTGCCAGTCCTCCTCATCTGCGCTCCGGCTTCCAGGTCCGCCCAGCCCGGCCCCCAGGTCCGGGCCGGGCTGGGCCTCGGCTACCGAGTGCCTCTAAACGAAATGTTCGCCAGACCGAATCGATTCTCCCGGCTCTGTTCACCGGGGACGGGAAGCATCCCCCGCCGGCCCAGGGGCAGCGGCCGGCCGACCCGCACCGACCGGGGTGGAGCGAAAGGCAAAATCGTCAACAAAGAGGTTGCTGTTGAGCGAACTGTCCGTTTCCACTCGCACCTGCAAGGCGACCGTCTGGCCGGCATACGCGCTCAGGTTGACCACGTGGAGCACCCAACCGTTCGTGTCATTATCGGAACAGAGATCGTACTGCTCCACGGTGGTGCCGTTGATCCGCACATAGGCAAAATCGTACCCGCAAAAATCCTGGGAAGCGATCCAGTGCCAATAGCCCAGATAGGGCTGGCCGGCCGGCACAGATACCGACTGCTGCAGGTAAGCAATCTCGTCGTCATCTCCACCCAGCCAGGCGGCCCAGTTGCCGCTGTGCGGCGGAACGAGCAGTTCCGACGAGTCCAGAATCAACGCCCACCCATTTTGGGAGTACTCGGTCCAGGCCGTCCTGCCCTGTTCAAAGTCGCAGTTGGGAATTCCACAGGGGGGCACAGGAACCGTCGGCGTCGGGGTCGGCGTCGCCGTCGCCTGTGGGGTGCGCGTCGGGGTGGGGGTGGGCAGGATCTGCTGGTGGCCGACCGGGATGATCGGCAGGTACTTCCAGTCAATCGGGGTGACCGGCGGGAGCGGGGTGCGCGTCGGTGTCGGCGTAGCCGTCGGCCCCTGGGTCGGGGTGCGGGTCGGCGTTGCGGTGGGGGAAGGGGTCGGGGTGGGTGTGGGAGTGGGGCCGGCGACACACTGCACCTGGCCGGCCCGGTAGACGTTCAGGTAGCCGTAGCCGAAGGTATAGTTTCCCTGCCCGTCGGGCGGCGCGCCGCAGTCCCCGGCCGGCGGGCTGTCGGCGTTGTTCTGGAGGGCGTTAAAGGTGGCGGTAATATTCCCGACCAGGGCCGGGTTGCAGGACCACAAGAGCGCCACCGCCCCGGCGGTGTGCGGGCTGGCCATGGAGGTGCCGCTGTAGCCACAGGACCAGCCACTGCCGGGCACGGTCGAGCAGACGTTCACGCCGGGGGCGGAGATGTTCGGCTTGGTAAAGGGGTCATGCCCATAGCAGGAGGGGCCGCGGCTGGAAAAGTCGGCGATGTTGCGGCTGGAGTTGTGCGCGGCGGTGGCGAACGATTCCTGGTAATCCCCCGGTGAGCCCAGGGTGCTGCAGCCATACTCGCCGCTGTTTCCGGCGGAAAAGGCCGGAAAGATCCCCGCCGCCCGCCAGGCGTTGACCTTGGAGAGGTACCAGTCGTCGCAGCCACCACCGCCCCAGGAGTTGTTCACCACATGGGGCCGGTTGGCCGTGTTCCCACCGGGGGCCAGCATCCAGTCGGCGCAGGCCAGCAGGGCATACCCGGAGCAGGAGGAGGACTCGCACCCCTTGCAGGCGATCCATTTGGCGTTCGGGGCCATGCCGGCCTGCCAGGTCAGGGCGGAGTCGTCGTCGGCGACCATCGTGCCCATCGTGTGGGTACCGTGGCCGTTGTTGTCGCAGGGGGACCCCCCGCAGACGTTCGAGGGGTCCTCCCAGCAGGCCGAATTGCCGGGGTTCCCCGGACACTTGTAGGCCTGATCCAGGGCCGGGTGGTTCCACTGAACACCGGTATCAATGTTGGCCACGACGATGCCGTCGCCCTGTTTGCCAAAGGTGGACCAGAACTGGTTGGCCTTGGTGTCGGTGATGCCCCAGGCCAGGGCCGTCGGGCCGGCGGGGGTGTTGGGGGCGGTGGGATTCACAATCGGGTCCACAGTGTAGGTGCGCGTGGCCATCACCTGGGCCACCTCTGGCAGGCCGGCCAGGGCGGTGGCCACCTCCAGGTTGCCGGCCCAGAGGTAGAGTTCGTTCCCGGCGATAAAGGTGCGGAAGGAGAGCCCTTCCTGTTCCAGGTAAGACCGGGCCCGGGCCTGACTCCGTTCAGCGGTCTCTTTGAGGGTGTTATAGACAAACTCGCCGCGACTGTCCCAGTCCATCGAGTAGGCCGGGGAGAGGTCGGCCTGTTCGGCAAAGCGCACGATCATGTCAGCCGTGTCCTGGGTCGAGAGTTGCTCCAGGAGGGCGGGTTCGATCTTGTCGGCCGGCCGGCCGAGGCCCTGGTTCGCCAGCGCGTCCGTGGCTTTTCCGCCCGGGCCGGCCAACAGAACGGCAACCAGCAGAATGATTCCCAAAGCCAAAAGACTACCGAGGAGACCCGTTCGTTTCATCAGCCCACTCCTTTTCGGTTTCAAGGCGTTTCCCCAAAAATCGCCGCCAGGGAACAGAAGACACGTTTATTTTACCACAATTCAACCTCCTCCACAACAGGGTTGCGCACCCGGCCGGGTTATAGTACAATAGCGACCGGCTTTCAGGGACAGGGCCCGCCGGGCCGTATGCCCAGAAGACGCCCCGCCAGGATGGCCTCTGAACAGGAGGCTGTCCCTGGTTTAGATCGATGTGGAGCGGCCCGGTCGTCCAGACCGGGCCCAGAGAGGAGTGGTGGATGATGAAACAGGTTCCTGGTGTCCGCCCCCACGGCGGCGCTCTGATTGACCGGGTCCTGCGCGGCGCGGCCCGCGAAGAAGCGATCGTGCGGGTCCAAACGATGCCCCGACTATCCCTTTCCCCAACCGCCATCTCGGACCTGGAGATGATCGCCGTCGGTGCGTTCAGCCCGCTGACCGGGTTTCTCTGCCAGGCCGATTACGAGAGCGTGGTTGAGGAGATGCGCCTGCAGAACGGGTTGGTCTGGTCGCTCCCGATCACCCTGGCGGTCACTGCGGAGGCGGCCCGCGACTTGCGCGAGGGGCAGGAAGTTGCCCTGGTCGAGCCCAACGGCCACCTGATGGGCATTCTGGAACTGGCCGAGCGCTACCGCTACGACAAGGAGCGCGAGGCGGAGAGGGTCTTTCGCACCACCGAAATGGCCCACCCCGGTGTGGCCCGACTCTACGCCCAGGGTGAGGTCCTCCTGGGGGGCGAGATCTGGCTGATCAACCGGCCCTCGGTAATCGAGTTCCCCGAGTTCCGCCACGACCCGATCGAGACCCGGCGGATGTTCGACCAGCGCGGCTGGAAGCGGATCGTCGGCTTTCAGACGCGCAACCCGATCCACCGGGCCCACGAGTATATCCAGAAAACGGCCCTGGAGATCGTGGACGGGCTCTTTTTGCATCCCCTGGTTGGGGAGACAAAGCAGGATGACATCCCCGCCGACGTGCGCATCCGCAGTTACCAGAGCCTGCTGCGCGACTACTACCCGCCCGACCGAGTCATCCTGGGCGTCTTTCCGGCGGCGATGCGCTACGCCGGCCCCCGCGAGGCGATCTTTCACGCCATCTGCCGGAAGAACTATGGCTGCACACACTTTATCGTCGGCCGGGACCATGCCGGAGTCGGCAAATACTACGGCACCTACGACGCCCAACTGATCTTTGACGAGTTCGACCTGGAGGAGTTGGGGGTAGTGCCGCTCTTTTTCGAGCACGCCTTTTACTGCAAAAAGTGCGGCGGCATGGCCACGGTCAAAACCTGTCCCCACCCGACCGAGGAGCACGTTTTTCTCAGCGGAACGCAGATGCGCAAACTCCTCCGCGAGGGCAAGGCCCCGCCGCCGGAGATGACCCGCCCCGAGGTGGCCTGGGTCCTGATGGAGGCCGTCGCCGAGGAATCACCGCCCGAAAAGGCCGCCCCGGCCCCGCGCCCCCGGCCGGCCCCGGCCGACGATCGCCGCCGCATGCTCGTCATCGGCCTGGACTGCTTTGAACCGACCCTTCTGGAGCAGTGGAAGGAAGCCCTGCCCAACCTGGCCCAACTGATGGACGGTGGCATCTATGGGCCGCTGGAGAGCACCGTCCCCCCGATCACCGTGCCGGCCTGGACCTGCATGCTCTCCAGTAAGGACCCCGGCGAACTGGGCGTCTATGGCTTTCGCAACCGTGCCGACTATAGTTACACGAAAATGTCCATCGCCACCTCCCGGGCGATCAAGGCCCCCCGCGTCTGGGAAATCCTCTCCCAGGCCGGCCGGCGCGTCGCCGTCGTCGGCGTCCCCCAGACTTACCCGCCGAGCGAGGTCAACGGCGTCATGGTCACCTCCTTCCTCACCCCTAGCACCGAGAGCCAGTACACCTACCCGGCCTCGCTCAAGGAAGAGATCGCCCGCTGGGTCGGCGACTATGTCCTCGACGTACGCGACTTTCGCACCGAGGACAAGGACTACCTCCTCCGCCAGGTCTATGATATGACCGAGAAGCGCTTCCGCGTGATCCGCCGTCTGCTTCGCCGCGAGGCCTGGGACTTTTTCATACTGGTGGAGATGGGGCCGGACCGCATCCACCACGGCTTTTGGAAATATATGGACCCCCGTCACCCCAAGCACGAACCGGGAAACCGCTACGAGGAGGTCATCCGCGACTATTACCGCTACCTCGACCGGGAGATCGGCGAACTGCTTGAACTGGTGGACGACGATACGCTGGTTATGGTCGTCTCGGACCACGGGGCCCAACCGATGGAGGGCGGCATCTGCTTCAACGAGTGGCTCCACCAGGAGGGCTATCTGGCCTTCAAGGAGGAGCCCTCCTCGGTCGTTCCGCTGGAAAAGGTGGAGATTGACTGGTCGCGCACGCGGGTCTGGGGGGCCGGCGGCTACTATGGGCGGCTCTTTCTCAATGTGCAGGGGCGCGAACCGGAGGGGGTGATTCCTCCGACCGAGTACGAGGCCACCCGCGACGAACTGATCGAGCGGCTCACTGCCATGACTGACCCCGAGGGCAAGCCCCTGGGCACCGTCGTCTACCGCCCGGAGGAGGTCTATCGGGAGATCAACCGCATCCCGCCCGACCTGATCGTCTACTTTGGCAACCTGGCCTGGCGCTCGGTGGGGAGTGTGGGGTTTGGCCATCTCTACACCTTTGAGAACGATACCGGCCCCGACGACGCCAACCATGCCCGGCATGGCGTTTTCATCCTCTACGATCCCCGCGAGACAGGGGGCCAGAGGCGCGGGGGGCTGCACCTGATGGACGTGGCCCCGACGGTTTTGGACCGCCTGGGGCTGCCCGTGCCGGCGGATATGCGGGGTCGGGTGATTCGCTAAGACTTTTGAGGAGGCTTGGATGAGTTGTGATCAGAAAGGCTTTACCGTCTGGTTTACCGGCATGTCCGGTTCGGGCAAAACGGTCCTGGCCAAGCGGTTGGAGGCCGAACTGCGGGCGCGGGGGCTCACCCGCGTGGAGCGGTTGGACGGTGATATCGTCCGCCAGAGCCTGACCCGGGACCTGGGCTTTAGCAAGGAGGACCGGGACAAGAATATCGAGCGAGTGACCTTTGTGGCCAAACTGCTGACCCGCAACGGGGTAGCCACAATCTGCTCCTTCATCTCGCCCTATCGGACGGTGCGGGCCCGCTCCCGGGAGGAGATTGGCGAATTTATCGAGGTCTATTGCAAGTGCCCCCTGGAGGTGCTGATCGAGCGGGATGTCAAGGGGCTGTACGGAAAGGCGTTGACCGGCGAGATAGAGAACTTTACGGGGATCTCGGACCCCTATGAGGAGCCGTTGAACGCCGAGGTCGTCGTCGAGACCGATCGAGAGACGATCGAGGAGAGCCTGGGCAAGGTTCTGCGCTATCTGGAGGAAAAGGGCTACATCCCGCCGGCGAAAGAGGCGGAAGAGGTCTACTCGGCCGAGGAAGAGGCCGAGATCGAGGAGCGGCTGCGCTCGCTGGGTTACCTCTAGCGGGCGGGGCCAGGAGGTAGGTGGTGCCGGAGGAGGTGGACTATACCCCGCGCCCGGCGCGACGGGGGCAACGAGAAAAGGATGACAGACAGAGGCGGGACGAGCCCTTGGACTATGCCCCACGGCCGGCGCGGCAAGGCCGGGCAGCGGCAACAGAGGGGAACGAGCACTCCTCCCGCCCGCCCCGGCGGGAGCGGGAAGAGACCGACTACACCCCGCGCCCATCCCGGCGTTCCCGGGAGCACCAGCCCTCCTTCTGGCAGCGACGCCAGAAGCGAAGGGAGGGCCGACCCAAACGGCAGGAGAAGCGCTTCTTTGGCAGCCTCCTCTTCTGGCGGCTGGCCGCCGTGGTGGGGGTGATCGTCCTGGTGGTGCCGACGGTGCTGGTCGCCCTGACCCAGAACGGTGAGCAACTGCCCCAGGACCCCGAACTGGCCGGCCTCCTGGCCACCCTGGAGGCCCGACCGGAGGACCTGGCCACCCTGATCGAACTGGGCAACTATTACTTCGAGTTGGGGGTGCCCCTGTGGGATGCGGGCGAGGGGAAGAAGGCCCTCGCCGCCTTTGAGGCCGGGGCCGGCTATTATGAAAGGGCGCTCCGGCAGGACCCGGCCAACAGCGACGTGCGCACCGACCTGGGCACCCTCTACTACTACCAGGGTCAGTTGCGCGACGACCCCACCCTGATTGACCGGGCCATCCAGGAGTGGCAACTGGCCCTCTCCTACGAGCCGGACAAGCCCGAGGCCCTCTACAACCTGGGAATCGGCTTTCTGGAGCGGGGGGAGGTAAGCCAGGCGGTGGCGATGTGGCAGCGGGTCATCGAGGTGGCCCCGGGGAGCGAGAACGCCCGCCAGGCGCAGCAGATGATCGAGCAGTACGGGGGGCAGCCCTGAGGGCCGTTGCGCGTTGGAGCGTTCCACGTTCGAACGTGGAAGGACCGGTGCTTTGGCCAGGGAGGCGGCTGCACCGGTCCCACCGACAGTCGCGGCGGGGATAGGTGGGTCAGAATTGCATCCCAACCGGGTGAAGCTGGCCGGTCGCTCCCACTGACATCAACCCGCCTGGTTTGGTGCAGTTGGGGGAACACCCTTGGATTTGTTCGGCAAGGCGATCGCTTTTTTTCTGGAGCGACTTTACACCGAACTGGCCTGGGCCTACGACGCGGTGAGTTGGCTGGCCTCGGCCGGCCGCTGGCGAGCCTGGACGGAGATGACCCTGCGCTACGTCCGGGGCAGGCGGGTCCTGGAGGTGGGTTGCGGGCCGGGGCACCTGCTGCCCCTGCTGGCCGAACAAGACCACCGCGTCGTCGGCTGCGACCTCTCGCCGGCCATGCTGCGGCTGGCCCGCCGCCGTCCTGGCCCGGCCCTCTGCCGGGCCCGTTCCCAGGAACTGCCCTTTGCCGCGGGCACCTTTGACACCCTCCTCAGCACCTTTCCCAGCGGCTACATCCTGGACCCGCGCACCTGGGCCGAGTTCCGGCGGGTCCTGGCCCCCGGCGGGCGGGTGGTCGTGCTGGCGGCGGTGGAGCCGGGACGACCACTGCTGCGGATCCTTTTGCGCCTGGGGCGGGTGCGGGCGGGGCGGCGGCCGGCCCTGACGAATCGGTGGTGCTTTCGGCGCGAGGTGGTCGCTCTGGGGAAGGACCGCCTGCTCTTTTGGATTGCGGAGGAGGCCGATGCCGCCGACGCTGGATGAGGAACTGGGCCTGCTGCGGGCCGGCCTCTTTCCCATCGCCGGCCTGGACGAGGCCGGCAGGGGAGCCTGGGCCGGCCCGGTCGTCGCCGCCGCCGTTGCCCTGCCCCTGGAGCGGCTACAGCAGGACCCGCACCTCCTGGCCGGCGTGGACGACTCCAAGCGGCTCTCCCCCAGGCGGCGGGAGGAACTGGCCCAGGAGATCGCCGCCGTCGCCCTGGGTGTGGGAATCGGTGTCGTCTCGCCGGCCCTGGTGGATGCCCTGGGGGTGATCGGCGCGACCCGCCTGGCCATGCGCCAGGCCTTGGGGCGGCTGGGCCTCTCCCCCGGCGCCTTGCTCCTTGATGCCCTCACCTTGCCGGCCCTCTCTCTGCCGCCGCGGGGAATCATCCGGGGAGATGCCCGCTCCCTCTCGGTCGCCGCCGCTTCAATCCTCGCCAAGGTCCACCGTGACCGGCTGATGGTCGCCTGGGCGCAGTGCTACCCGGCCTACGGCTTTGACCGGCACAAGGGGTACGGCACGCCGGAGCACCGCCGGACCCTCGACCGCTGTGGCCCCTGTCCCCTGCACCGGCGTTCCTTTGCCCCGGTGCGCCGGTTCTTTGGGGCACTGCATTCCCCCAAATAGGGCTGAGGGGCGCGGCCTGGCCGCACTGCGCAAGATCAATCTTGCGCCACGTTTTGCGCGGCCTGGCCGCACTGCGCAAGATCAATCTTGCGCCA
>FWPU01005127.1_pt1 | contig 29101 bp, 29 predicted proteins | sample 2228361 | NCBI WGS metagenome assembly FWPU01 (sample SAMEA103939777, study PRJEB20133) | metagenome | reverse complement strand
GTGGTCGAACAGGACGAGATTGTGATCAAACACATCGTCCCTACGGACAACGACTGTCGTTTATTACCAGGACGTAGATAAACACAAATTCTCACGGATTGAAAATAAAAACTCATCTGTGTTTATCCGTGAAATCCGTGTCCTAAACATCTTGCGTGCCAAACCGCCGGGGTAGGGGCGGGGTAACCCCGCCCCTACCGGGGCTGTCCCATCACTTTGCGCCTACAAAAATCTTCGCGATTGTGGTAGTTTTTCGAGAGTAATAAACCCCAGGAGCCCGGCGATGTGCCGGGCTCCTGGTCTTGCGCGATGCGAAATGAGCGAACGACTTACCGGATTGTCCAGGTCTTGTCGCCGGAGATGTTCTGTTGGAACAGTGAATCAATCTCCTCGCGATTACAGTCTTCCGCTTTCATGTCATAAGTACCGGGCTCAAGGTAAAAGGTGCGGCTGTCACCCGAAGCGATGATTTCGCTCGCGCCCAGCCAGTCATCACCCCAGGTACTCTCGGTACTCGGCGAGATATACACGTAGCATATATCCTGACCGGAGTTGTTGACCAGTGTCAGTGATGCGGAGCCGCCTCCCTCGATGTACAGCTCCCATTCCGTGTCACCCGAGATCTGCTCCCCAAAGCGGGTCGCCATGACGTTGTGATCCTTATCCTCGGCCTTGAGATCGTAGGTGCCTGCAGACAACTGGAACACGTACGAATCGCCCGGCGGGATCGTGGCGTTGCCCAGCCAGTCATCACCCCAGGAGTCGCTGGTGCTGGGCGAGATGTAGACATACCAGATCTCCGTCCCGGTGTTATTGACCACCGTCAGCGTCGCCGAGCCGCCTGTCTGGCCGATTCTCCAATCCCAGTCATCGGATAGGGCGATGCCGCGCTGGTCGTCTAGCACGTTGCCCTGGCAATCCTTCGCCAGCATATCATAGGTGCCGACAGCCACTTCGAACTCACGGCTGTCGCCGGAAGCGACGGTCTCCGAAGCACCCAACCAGTCGTCGCCCCAGGAATCTTCGGTGCTCGGTGAAATGTAGACATAACATACCGCTCCATCAGAATCGTTGTACAGAGTAACGATGACTGTGTCGGCTGCCTCGCCAGCAACCGTCCATGAGAGCGACCCGGCGAGCGAAATGCCGTACTGCTCATCCAGGATATTGTGGTCACAATCGTCTGCCCGCAGGTCATACGTGCCGGCAGGCACCTCGAACTCGCGGCTGCGCCCCGGTGCGATCGTCTCTTGCTCGCCCAGCCAATCCTGTCCCCACGTGTCTTCAGTGGTCGGCGAGATGTAGACGTAGCAGATCTTTTCGTCCGAATCGTTGTATAGCGTCAGGGTAGCCGGACGCCCCGTCGAGCCTCCTCCTCCTTTGCCGCCACCAGGCTCACCGGCCCCAGACGGGGTCGGGCTAGGCTGGGCCGGCCCGCCTTTGCCGCCACCCTCCTCACCACCCGCTTGAGGGGTAGCAGTGGGGGAAACCTCTGTGGGCCGGGCTGTGGGTTCTGGCGGAGTTGTCGGGGCAGGGGTCGTAGGTACCGGGCCGCACGCCAGGATCGCGATCACCAAGACCCCGGCAGCGATCCCCAATGCAATTCTTTTTCTGTTCATCTGAACCTCCATATTAAAGGTGAATTTAGGCCTTACCGGCGTACGTTGGCAGCAGGTGAGGCGACAACCATTGACAGTATACTCCAAAATCAACACCCTAGAGGTTTCCTTTGCGTTACGATCGCGTGTCTGCCGGGCCTCCTTTCATTTCAGTCCCTCTGCGCAGGCGGTACGGTGCGCTCTGCACGAGGAACACGAGCCAGCCGGTCAAAAAGGCCAGCCCGCCGATAGAGCCGATCCCGGCCAATTGGTCGATCAACTGGCCCTGGCCGTCACCCAGGAAGCGATCCACGGGGAAAAAGCCGGTCACGCCCTGATCGGGCACAGTGCGGTAATCGGCCGGGATGCCGTTCCACCCCTGCCCCCACAGCCCGTTGGCAAACAGCGCCACTACCAGCAACCCCAAAAGGCCCGCCGTGATGCCCAGTGCCACGGTTGCCGTCTCGTCGGGGAGGCGCAACACGCGCTCCACCAGGTAGACCCCCAGTGGCAAGAGCGCCCCGGCCACGACGCCGGTCACGAGCGCTGCCCACGGCGGCACAAAGGGCGCGCCGGCCGAGATGGCGACGAACCCCGCCACTGCTCCACGCGCCGACATCAGCGCGTCGGCGTGGCCCACGGTGAGCCAGCAGTAGGTCTGCGAGGCGAGGATCGCGCCGGCCGCTGCCAGCAGCCCGTTGACGACGATGAGCGGCCGGTTCAGCGTTGCCCCGGCCGCGTGGAACGGTTCGCTCAGCGCCCAGTCCAGCCAGCCCAGGCCAAACAGCAGGGCGCCGAGATTCGCCAGGAGCGGAAAGTGCACCGGAGGCATCTCGGCCGGCTTACCTGGCTCGCCGCGCGGCAGCCGTTGACCCAGCCCGACGAGTGCTCCCAGTGCAGTCAGCCCGCCCAGGAAATAGACCACGCCGGAGCCAGCATAATCCACAAAGCCGTGGCCGCTCTTCCCGCCGCCGATCGTCGCGCCCAGGTTCGCCAGCCAGCCACCGCCCCAGGCCCAGCACGCTGCCAACGGAAAGAGCAGCGCCCCAACAACCAACCCAACCAGAACAACCTGCCAGCCACGCACGCGCCCGGCCACGCTCAACACCACCAGCAGCACGGCGCAGGATGCCAACGGGAGGTAGTTCACGAATAGCGCCAGGGCCTGATGGGTGGTCGCATTGCCGGTCAGAAAAAAACCGCTCAAACCGATCAAACCCCAGCCGTCTGCTTGCTCATACAACCGGGCCTGATTGCCCATCGCTGCGCTCGTCCCACCCAGGTGAAAAGCAAACCCCACCGTCCAGTATCCCAACACCGCCAATGCCAACGCCAGCGCGCCCACCGTTGCCGTCCGGTGCGCCCGCTGGGGTGACATCCCGCCCCACGCCAAGAGAAACAACCCCAACGGCATCAGATAACCCAACAGCGCCGGAAGCCAGGTCTCGATTGCCATAACCGTCTCCTTCGAGTAGAATGGTACTTGGTAGTTGGTAGATTGGTAGTTGGTAGATTGGTGGGTAACAAGCGCCCAATTACCAATCACAGTTTACCAGACTGTGGCGTTTTAGCCAAGTCCCAATGGGCGACGAAAATCTGCGGCTTTTGGCCGACGGGATGCTGGGCCGGCTGGCCAGGTGGCTGCGGCTGTTGGGCTATGATACCGCCTACGACAACCACGCCGCCGATGCCGAACTTGCACGTCGTGCCCGGGCCGAGGGGCGTATCCTCCTCACACGCGATCGGGAACTGGCGCGTCGTCGCGGCCTGCGCGCGCTTCTGATCCAAGCGGAATCGCTGGAAGAGCAGGTGCAAGAAGTGCAGAACGCACTTGGCCCGCCGCCTCATCCGGCCCTCTCCCGCTGTGCCGTGTGCAATGCCGAACTTGAACCCGTTGCACCCCACGAGATCGCCGATCGCGTGCCTCCCTATGTCTTGAGGACACAGACCGAATTCCATCGCTGCCCCGGCTGCGGGCGCATCTACTGGCCCGGCACGCATCTCCGCAGGATGCAGGAACAACTTGAACACTTGATAGAGGAACCCAATGAAACCAACGCTCATCATTGATGCCGACGATACGCTGTGGGAGAACAATATCTTCTACGAGCAGTGTATTACCGATTTTGCCGCATTGATGGCAGCGCAGGGCTTTGAGCACGAGGAGGCGCTGCGCACCCTGGAAACGGTCGAACGAGAGCGCGTCCCCGTGGTAGGTTACGCCCCAGAGGAATTCGCGCGCAGCCTGGTTATCGCGTACCGACGATTGTGTGCCATTCACCAGCGGCCCACCGAGGACGAGATAGCGGATGCCGCGTGGCAGATCGGGCAGCGCGTGGTCGAATACCCCATCATCCTGCTCGACGGCGTAGCCGAAACGCTGGCGCGGCTCCGCAGCCATTGTCGCTTGTTCCTGCTCACCAAGGGCGACCGCAAAGCGCAGGAGAGCAAACTGGCGCGTTCGGGCTTGGATGCGATGTTCGAAGCGGTGCACATCGTCCCGGAGAAGAATGCCCAGGTACTCTGCGATCTGCTGGCTCGCTACAGCCTGCAGCCCCACGCAACCTGGATGGTCGGCAACAGCCCGCGCTCCGACATCAACCCGGCCCTCGAAGCGGGCATCGGCGCGATCTACGTGCCGCATCCGCACACATGGGGATTCGAAGTCGAAGAGATCGCAGAACCCGAACGGGTGATCGTCCTTGAGCGTTTCTCCGAACTGACCAACCTGTTCCCCGCCCTGGAGAACGAGGGGGATTCGTACTTGCAAGTCCGTTGAGCGCCGCCGTGCGCTTCGAAGGCGCGGCTGAACGCAAGCCCTGCGGGCTGATTCTCAGCCCCCGAAAAGGCTTTAGGGCTGCTCAGTTCTATGGTGCGCGTCGGAATCCCGAACTTGTTCGGGGATCGGTCCCGATTCTGAAAACAGCGCCTCCAACTCGTCTTCCAGCGCTTCGACAGTCGCAAAGACGATGCCATGCAGCCCCAGCGCCCGCGCCGCTTCCACGTGGCTCGGCGTGTCGTCAATGAACACGGCTTCTTCCGGTGCGACGCCTAGCCGTTCCAGCGTGATCCGGAAAGCAGCCGGGTCAGGCTTGGCGATGCCCTCATCGCCGGAACAGAACACCACGTCGAAGAGATCGCGGATACCCCAGTCGGCCAGCCACTGCGCCAACCCTGGCGGCGAGTTGGAGAGCACGGCCAGTTTGGTGCGCCCATACAGCCGGCGGATGAGCGCCACCACTCCCTCGTTGATCGCCTCGTCGGCTTGATAGCGGCGGCGGAAGGCGTCAACCTCCTCGGGCGTATGCAGGTTCAACTGCGGGCCAATGGCATGCCAAAACTCCTCCGCCGTCTTGCGCCCAAGCAGCGCGTCCTGCCAGGCAGCGCTGCCGAACATGATGGGGTTGATGCTGCCCGGCGCCAGGCCGAGGTCCTCCTCGTAGCGCCGGAACAGCGCTAGCGGCTTCTGGGCCGAGATGACGCGACCAAAGTCGAAGATGACGGCCTTAAGCAAGATACGCTCCTCCTGCAAAGACGTAAAGCGTGATACGTAATGCGTAATGCGTAACCTGTAAGAATCACTCCTTACGCCTCACGTTTTACGCTTTACGTTTTACGCCTTACGTTTTACGCCTTACGCCTCACGCATTGGCGATCTCGCTCATCTGCCGGGCATTGGCCTCGGCCCACTCTCCCAGCGCTAGCACTTCTTGCAGCGCCTCCTGCGCCCATGCCGGGCGCAAGCCCCGCTCGCACAGCCGCTGGAGCGCGACCTGCAGCCAGATGCAGCGCACGTAATCCGGCAGAGCATGCGCCTCGCATTCGTCTAGCCGGACGATGCGGGCATACTCGCGCAAGAAACGCGCGAATGGCGCCCACTGCAAGAATCCGGGATAGACCAGGTACCGCAGATGGCCGGGGCGCGGCGACGCAAAGTAAATCAAGGCCTCGGCCATTTCGACCACGCGCGGTTGCCGACGCGCTTTGTCGTAATCCACCACACCCACGATGCGGTCGCCAGCGAACAGCAGGTTGCCGGCATAATAGTCGCCGTGGATGGACAGGTACGGCAGCGTGCCATGCTCGGCGAAACGCGCTGCCAGATCGTCGGCATGCGCCTCCAAGCGGGCAATTTCATCGTGAGGCCGGACGCCTTGTTTTGGCAAGGGCTCCGGCTGAAGCCGGACGTCCGGCGGAACCTCCGGCGATCCCAAGCCCCAGGCGTCAATCAGCCTGCCCAGATTCGCGCGTAAGAGCACCGGACTGTACAGGTCGCCCCGGTCGAGTGCCGGCGCCGCAAACCCCCGCACGAGCACGTGATAGCGTCCCAGTGTGCGGGCAGCCTCCTCAAGGTGTTCCGGTCGCCGATGGTCGTAGGGCGCGCCCGCGATGTACTCCTGCATCTCGTAGCACTCATCTTCCAGGAACAGCAGCGTCGCGCCGTCGGCGGTGGACAGGACTCGGGGGGCCGGGAAGCCCGCACGTCGCAGGTACGCCATCAGCGCATGCTGCGCGGAGATAATGACCGGGTCGCGCAGGTCAGGGTGACGGCGCTTCAGGAAGTACCGCCCTCGCTCGGTCTCCACGACCCAGTTCTCGTTGACAAAGCCCTGTTCGACGCGGTGAGCATGCTTGAAGCGTCCCACGTCGTAGTGACTCAGCACATGCTGTAATCCATCACCCATCGAAAGCCTGCTCCACTCGATTATAGCCGCTCCGCCGCGCTTGACAACCTGCCAAAGCGGAGTATAATGCACACCATCCTACGAGGAGGTAAAAGATGCGCACTGCGAATTCCACCGTGTCGAGTGCATTGCCGCGCGATTTCGTCAGCGGTGTGGCATGGCCTTGTCGCAGTGCGCCTATCGTCCGGCCGAGGTGAGACCTCGATGGGCCGTGGGCGACTGCGATGGTGCCCACGGCCTTTTTCATCCGTAGCGTGTCCCTTACACGCAAGGCTGTGGGTACCCGCCCGCAGCCTTGTTTTTTTGCTAGCGAGCCAAACCGCTGGGGTAGGGGCGGGGTTACCCCGCCTCTACCAGGGCCACCATCACTTTGGCGCGCATACGCTTTTTGCGCCGTTTCCTTCACCGATTCGGGAGACCAGAATGACAGCAGCATCATCATCTGCCTTCAACTTCAAGAATGCGATCTCCGACAACCGTCTCGTGGGCCTGTGGCGGATGGCGACCGGCCTACGCCTGACCTACCTCGGTGCCGTCATCTGCCTGGGCCTGGCAACGCTGGCGCGCACGGCTACTTTTCTACTGCTACGCTACCTGGTGGACAACGTGCTGGTCAACCAGGCACTGGTCGGGCAGTTGCCGTTCGTCGCATTGGGCTTTGTCGCCCTGGCGCTCGTGCAAGGCTCGCTCTCCTTCATGAGCGGCCGGCTGGCTTCTCGAACGGCGGAGAGCGTCGCGCTGCGCCTGCGCAACTATATGTACGATCACATCCAGCGCCTCTCGTTCACCTACCACGACCGGACGCAGACCGGCGAACTGATCCAGCGCTCGACCTCGGACATGGATGCCATCCGCCGCTTCTTCGCCGACCAGGCCATCGGCATGGGCCGCATCACACTGCTGTTTGCCGTCAACTTTGTCGCCCTGCTGGTACTGAACTGGCGCCTGGCGCTCATCTCGATTGTGGCCGTGCCGTTCCTGATTGCCGTCTCGGCCTTCTTCTTCAAGCGGGTCTCGCAAGTCTACGAAGCCTACCAGGAGCAGGAAGCCACCCTTTCGACCACCCTGCAAGAGAACCTTACCGGCGTGCGCGTAGTCAAGGCGTTCGCCAGGCAGGATTACGAGCGGGGCAAGTTCGAGCGCGACAATTGGGAAAAGTTCCGGCGCGGCCAGCGTTTGGTGACGATGCACTCGCTCTTCTGGCCGGCCTCGGACCTCCTGTGTCATGCACAGATGTTGGCCGGCTACCTCATCGGCGCCCTGATGGCGATCCGCGGCGCGATCACGCTGGGCGATTATATGGCCTACATCGGCCTGCTGGTCTGGCTGATCTGGCCGATGCGCGATCTGGGCCGCATCATCGTGCAAATGTCCACCGGCCTGGTCTCCTACGGGCGCGTGATGGAGGTCATCAAACAGGAGCGCGAGCCGCTGGAAGACGGCGTCTACAAGCCCACCGGTGCGCCGCAGGGCGAGATCGTCTTTGACCGCGTCTGCTTCCAGTATGATGATGCCAACATCCCGGCGCTGAAGGACATCAGTTTTCGCTGTGCGCCTGGGCAGGTCGTGGCGCTCCTGGGTTCAACCGGTTCGGGCAAGACGACGTTGGTGAACCTCCTGCCACGCTTTTACGATTACACCGCAGGAAGCGTGACGCTCGACGGCGTGGAGCTCGAGGATTATCCCCGCCACTATCTGCGCCAACAGATCGGCATCGTCGAGCAAGAGCCGTTCCTGTTCTCGCGCACGATCCGCGAGAACATCACCTACGGCGTCGGGCGCGAGGTGTCGCCCGCCGAGATCGAGGCAGCAGCGCGGGCAGCGGCCATCCACGACGACATCATGGCGTTCCCCACCGGCTATGACACCCTGATCGGCGAGAAGGGCGTGACGCTTTCCGGCGGCCAGAAGCAGCGGGTCGCCATCGCCCGCACGCTGCTCAAGGACCCGCGCATCCTGATCCTCGATGATGCCACTTCTTCGGTGGACACGGAGACCGAAGTCGAGATCCGCGCGGCCCTGGAGCGGCTGATGCGCGGGCGCACAACCTTTATCATCGCCCACCGCATTCAGAGTGTGATGAACGCCGACCTGATCCTGGTGCTCGACCAGGGCCGCATCGTCGAACGCGGCACACACGAAGAGTTGATGGCGCAGGGAGACATCTACCGGCAGATCTACGATCTGCAGGTGCGCATCGAAGGCGAGTTGGAGAAGGAGCTGTCCAACGTTTGACATCACGCACGGCGGAGGACACTCCGCCGCCCGCAACGAGGGCTGTCGTTCTCTTAGCAACTACAAGGAGACCATCCATGTCCGACTATGAGTTCGAAGAGGAAGAATTCACCACCCAGTTCAACGGCAAGACCATCTTGCGTATCCTGGCGCAGGCCAAACCGCACTGGCGCTGGTTGGTCGGCTTTGTGCTGGCTATCGCCGCCGTGTCGGTAGCCGACTCGTTCGTGAACTATCTCAAAAAAGGGATCGTGGACGACGGCATTCTCGCCGGCAACGTAGCGGCGCTCACGCGCACGATCGCCATCTACGGGCTGGTCAATCTGGCGCAGGCGGGATTGGTCTTTGCGTTCATCGTGTTGGCCGGGCTGCTGGGCGAGCGCATCCAGTACGACCTGCGCAGAAAGATGTTCGACCATCTGCAGGACCTTTCTTTTGCCTACTTCAGCCGGACGCCGGTGGGTTGGATCATGTCGCGTGTCACCTCCGATTCCGAGCGCATCGCGCAACTGGTGACCTGGGGCCTCCTCGACGTCACCTGGGCGAGCATGAGCATCGTCACCTCGGTCATCTTTATGCTGATCATCAACTGGCGGATGGCGCTGCTCGTCTTTGCCGTCGTCCCGGTGCTGGTGGTCGTCGCGGCGCAGTTCCGGCGCAAGATCATCGTCGAGTATCGCAAGGCGCGCAAGATCAATTCCAAGATCACCGCCGCGTTCAACGAGACCGTCACCGGCGTGCGCGTGGTCAAGGCGCTGTGCCGTGAAGACGAGAACCTGCGCGAGTTCAGCAAACTTTCAGGTGAGATGTACCGCGCCTCATACCGCGCAGCCTGGCTTTCGGCGCTGTTCCTGCCGGTGGTGCAGATCATCAGCGCCGTGGCCATGGCGAGCGTGATCTGGTACGGTGGACAATTGACTCTGTGGGGCGGCATGACGATCGGCGGCATTCAGGCTTTCGTCTCCTACGTCACCTTCATGCTCTGGCCGGTGCAGGACCTGGCGCACGTCTACGCCGAGATGCAGCATGCTATCGCCTCCGCCGAGCGCACCTTTTCGCTGATTGACGCTGTGCCCGAGGTGATGGATCGGCCCGGCGCCATCGATCCCGGCACGATCCGCGGTGACATCGAGTTCGAGCACGTGGATTTCTGGTATGAGCCGGACAAGCCGGTGCTGAAAGACTTTAACCTGAAGGTGAGACAGGGGGAGACGATTGCGCTCGTGGGGCCCACCGGCGGCGGCAAGACAACCATCGTCAATCTGCTATGCCGCTTCTATGAGCCCAAGCGGGGTGTCATTCGTATTGGCGGGCGCGACTATACCGAACTGACCCTGCACGCGATCCAATCGCGCATCGGCGTGGTCTTGCAGACACCGCATCTCTTTTCCGGCACGATCCGCGAGAACCTGCGCTACGGGCGGTTGGACGCGACCGATGAGGAGATCGAAGAGGCCGCCAAACTCGCTGGCGCGCACGATTTCATCGTCACGCTGGAAAAGGGCTACGACTCCGAAGTCGGTGAGGGCGGCGGCTTGCTCTCGGTAGGGCAGAAGCAGTTGATCAGCCTGGCGCGAGCGATCCTGGCGCGGCCCGAGATCTTTATCATGGACGAAGCGACCAGTTCGGTAGATACGCTGACCGAGGCGCTGATCCAGCGCGGGATGGAGTCGCTGATGAAAGGGCGCACCAGTTTCATCATCGCCCACCGCCTTTCGACGATCAAGCGCGCCGACCGCATCCTGGTGATCGAGGGCGGGCGCATCGTCGAGATGGGCACGCATGCCGAGTTGTTGCGGCAGCGCGGCCACTACTACCGGCTCTACACACAACAGTTCCGCTACGAACTAGAGCAGGAGTACGACATCTTCAAGGCGCCGGTATTCCAACCGGTAGCGGCATAGGTATGGCGGATACCCGAACTTGTTCGGGACGTCTCGCAACGAGTCGCGGCTTCCGCAGTCGGCAGAATAATCGAGGAGGATGCAAAATGAAGGTCTATATCAGTGCTGACATTGAGGGAATCACAGGAGCAACCCATTGGGATGAGACGGACAAAAAGAATCCCGACTATGGCGAGTTCCGCGAGCAGATGACCGCCGAGGTCACCGCGGCGTGCGAAGGGGCATTGAGCGCCGGGGCGAGCGAGGTCTGGGTCAAGGACGCGCACTGGACGGGCAGAAACATCATCACAGCCAAACTGCCCCGCGAGGTCAGGCTCGTCCGCGAGTGGAGCGGCCATCCATTTTCGATGATGCAGGAACTGGACGAGACGTTCCAGGCGGCACTGATGATCGGCTACCATTCGCGGGCCGGCTCCGGCGGCTCTCCCCTGGCCCACACGATGACTGGGAACGTCATTTACACCAAAATCAATGACCAGTATGCGTCCGAGTTTATGATGGCGGCGTATACAGCGGGGCTGGTGCACGTGCCGGTGGTGTTCGTCTCCGGCGACGCCGGTATCTGCCAGGAAGCAGAAGCGTTCATCCCCGGCCTGACCACCGTCGCCGTCAAGCATGGCGTGGGCAACTCGACGGTCGGCATCCATCCGCACCTGGCGATCGAACGCATCCGCGCCGGGGTAGAAGCGGCGCTGAAGGGAGACGTATCCCGCTGCCGCGTTCCAATGCCCCACCGCTTTGCTGTCGAACTCAGGTACAAGAATCACGCCGATGCGTATCGCGTGAGTTTCTTCCCAGGCGCAGGCTTGAAAGAGCCGCACACAGTCCAGTTCGAGGCGGACGATTACTTCGAGGTGCTGAGATTCTTTTCGTTCGCCTTCGTGTAGGACAGGTTGCCAACCTGGCCTACAGCGCACAGAACACGACCGATGCCGTATCCGACACCCTACCCCGACGTCAACGCCGTGCTGCACACGTTGCTGTCGGGCGTGCAGACGATCTTGGGGCCGCGCTTTGTCGGCATGTACCTCTACGGCTCGCTCGCTGGTGGCGATTTCGACCCGCAGCGGAGCGACGTGGATTTTGTCGTCGTCACCGCCGATGTGCTGCCGGACGAGACGGTTGCAGCATTGAGGGCGCTGCACGCGCGCATCGCAGCCCGCGGCTCGGAGTGGGCGGCGAAACTGGAAGGCGCCTACGTCCCGCAGCAGACGCTCCGGCGCCACGACCCGGCCGGGCCGCCGTGTCCTACCATCAACGAGGGGCACTTTTACCTGGCGCCCCTGGGCAGCGATTGGGTGATCCAACGCCACATCATCCGAGAGCAGGGAGCCGTGGTGGTGGGGCCACCCCCACACACGCTGATTGACCCGCTTCAGCCGGACGACCTGCGGCGGGCGGTGCTGGGGGCCTTGCGCGAGTGGTGGGCGCCGATGCTCGACAATCCCGACCCGCGGCTGGACGGCGGCGAATATCAAGCCTACGCCGTCCTGACGATGTGCCGGGCGCTGTACACGCTGCAACATGGCGAGATCATCTCCAAGACAGACGCGGCGCAGTGGGCGCGAAGCGCGCTGGGCGAACGGCGGGCGATGTTGATCGAGTGGGCATTCGCGTGGCGGCCCGGCGCGCAGTCGGTTCATAGAAGCGAGACGCTGGACTTTATCCGGTACACGGTGGAACGCGGTCAGCAGATCGAACGCCAGGGCTATGCGAGTTTCTGAAGGAGACGCACAATGGAAGCAGATCCGATCGCACTTGGCTACGAAAGTCTGATGATCGCCTATTGTGGAGAAGTGTGTACAACGTGTTCGGCCTACGTCGCCACACGCAGCGGTGACCCGGCGGCCTTGCAGCGCGTCGCCGACGAGTGGAATGCGCGCTCCGGCGGCTCCTTGAAAGCCGAGGATTGCGTGTGCGACGGCTGCCTCGGCAATGGACGCCGGATAGGTTATTGCCGCACGTGCGCGGTGCGCGGCTGCGCCATCGGGCGTGGCCTGGAGAACTGTGCACGTTGCGCGGATTATGGCTGCGAAAGACTGCTCGTGTGCTTTGAGCACTCGGCAGAGACCAAAGTCGTGCTGGACAGAATCAGAGAGTCTATCACGACTGTAGAGGGACACCGTGGTTGATGGATACGAGAAGTCAAGATAGCTCACATTTTTGGAGGCAGCATACAATGAAGACAAACAATAATCAGAATCCACAGACAGAGACCTTCCCCCGCAATCTGGGAGATGGCCTGGTGCTCCGCCAGGCCACCCCGGCGGACACGGAACCCCTCGCCGCCTTCAACGCGCAGATCCACCGCGAGCGCGGGATGGAAGAGCCAGATGATCGCCTCGCGGCCTGGACGCGCGACCTGATGGCGGGACATCCCACCTTCCGCCCGGAAGATTTCACCGTGGTGGAAGATACGCGCACAGGCGCGATCGTCTCGTCGCTCAACCTGATCTCGCAGACCTGGGCCTACGAGGGTATTCCCTTCAAGGTCGGGCGCGTGGAACTGGTGGGCACGCATCCGGACTATCGCAACAGGGGGCTGATCCGCGTCCAGTTCGAGGTGGTGCACCGGTGGAGCGCTGCGCGCGGCGAACTGGTGCAAGGCATCACCGGCATCCCGTACTACTACCGCCAGTTCGGTTACGAGATGGCGATGACGCTCGGCGGCGGGCGGATGGGCTACAAGCCACACGTGCCTAAACTGAAAGAAGGCGAAAGTGAGCCTTACCGCGTGCGTCCGGCCACCGAAGCCGACCTGCCGTTCATCGCCGAACTGTACGAGCACGGCGCACAGCGGCAGCCCATCCACTGCCTCCGTGACGAAGCACAGTGGCGCTACGAACTGAATGGGCGCAGCGCGCAGAATGTCAACCGCCGCCTGCTGTGCGTGGTGGAAAGCGCCGCCGGAGAGCCGGTGGGCTTTATCGCCCATGCCGGCTGGCTGTGGGGCACGCAGATGTGGCTTTCGGCCTACGAACTGAAACCGGGCGTCTCGTGGCTGGCGGTGACGCCGAGCGTCATCCGCTACCTGTGGGCCACGGGCGAGGAATACGGCAAGCGCGATCAGAAGGAATGCGAGGCGATCGGTTTTGGCCTGGGCGCGGAACACCCGGCCTATGCCGCAATCACCGACCGCTTTCCCCGCATCCACGAGCCTTACGCCTGGTACATTCGCGTGGCGGACATCCCGGGCTTTCTCCGCCGCATCGCGCCGGCGCTGGAGCGGCGATTGGCGGCGTCACCGGCGGTGGGATACAGCGGTGAGATCAAGGTCAGCCTTTACCGCTCCGGCCTGATACTCAGGTTCGAGCAAGGCCGGCTGGCCGACGTCGCAGGCTGGGCCCCCAACCCACCGGAGGACTGGGGCAATGTCGCCTTCCCTGACCTGACCTTCCTGCATCTCGTGTTCGGCCACCGCACGTTCGACGAACTGCGGTGCGCGTTCGTGGACTGCGGCGTTGTGATGCCGAGCCCCATCTCCGACGAGATATGCGCCGTGCTGAACGCACTGTTCCCCAGGCGGCCCTCGCACGTGTGGGCGATTGATTGAGCGAGATATCCTCAGCCGATGCACGGTTTTGACTTTATGTCTGGCGCGTGCTATAACTAAACAAGAAAACAGCAGCCCCATTTCGATTTTTCGACTTTGACGGGGCTGCCTCGCTGCCGCAGCCAACTGGTTTGACCTCAAGGATGCGTGCAACAAACGAGACTGCTGCGCCGTTCCAGGTGTGGCGATGGCGTTATTGATGTTCGTAATGCAAAAGGAGCATCTTTTGGCCGACATGGCAACACCGAATGGTAGGGGCGGGGTCACCCCGTCCCTACAACGCCGGGCGTCCACCTGCGTGGACGCCGCCATGGCGACCGCGCAGGCGGTCGCCCGGCACGGAGGCCCGCAATCCGGATTGCGGGCCTCAGGCGCGGGTTCAACCGCCTGGCTGAATTGTTATATGTTCCTTTGTCTACCTGAAAGTCAATAATCGCCCGTTTCGCGGGCTTGAACGTGAGCAGCCTCCCGTGGGTTCATTGCCTGCGGGAGGCCCTCTTACGACGGATTGCCAATCCGTCCTAGTGTGATAAAATAACAAAACCTTGCGGCGGTCGGGTCTGACCCCATCGAAAAGGAGTGCTGCAATGAAAGTCCTATCCTACAACTCGGAACTCTGTGTCGGCTGCGGGGTCTGCGAAGAGACCTGCTCCGAAACCTGGTTCAAGGTCGCCGACCGGGACAAGTCCTGTATCCGCATCGGTCAGGACGGGCAGGGCGCTCTCAATGCCGTGATCTGTACCCAGTGCGGTGAGTGCATCGCCGTCTGCCCGACCGAGGCGCTGTACCGTGATAAGAACGGGATTGTGCGCATCAAGAAGGCGCTGTGCGTGGGCTGCCTCTCGTGCGTGGGCTTTTGCCCCTATCTGGCGATGTTCTACCATCCCGATCAGACCGTACCGTTCAAGTGCGTCGCCTGCGGGCAGTGTGCCAAAGAATGTCCGGCAGAGGCGCTGGCAGTGGTTGAGCGTGACGAATGACCAGTTGCAAATGCAAAGGGGAAGAGCAATGACAAGGCGTATTCTGGCTGAATATGGCTACACGGCTCCTTCTGTGGAACGCGGCTACACAGGGCAAACGCTGTACATCAACCTGTCCGATAACGGGATCGCGGCCAAATCCGTGACGGATGTGATGAAAGAGAAATTCATCGGCGGACGCGGCTTTGGCCTGTGGTTGCTGTGGCACGGAGTCAAAGACACTACCACGTGGGACGATCCCGAGAACGAGATCGTCATCTCCACCGGCCCCATCGGCGGCATCACCCAGTACCCCGGCTCCGGCAAATCGTTGGTGGTGACCATCTCGCCGCTGACCGATATTGTGATTGACTCGAACGTCGGCGGGCATTTTGGGCCGCTCCTCAAGTTCGCCGGCTGGGACGCGCTCGAAATCCAGGGCAAGGCAGAGCGGGATGTGATCGTGGTGATTGACGGCCCCGCCGGGCGCGTGACTATCGAGGAGGCCCCCGACGATATGCCGGTGGATACCCATCTGGCGGGCGAGTGGTTGCTCGAACACCTCGCCGCAAGCGAGGAGGATTGTCACTTCATGTCCACCGTCTCTGCCGGGACGGGCGCCGAGCACACGCGCATCGGCTGCTTGAACTTTAGCCTCTACGACCGTCGCCGCGAGGCATTCCGCTACAAGCAGGCCGGGCGCGGCGGTATCGGCACGGTGTTCCGCAACAAGCACATCCGCGCGCTGGTGGTCAAGAGCGCACCCGTGCGCGGCGACTCGAATGCGCCCGCTGACCTGGGGCGTATCGCCCGTGCCGGCGCGAAACTGCACAAGGAGATTCACGACTACGACGACCAGCAGAACCGCATGCGCCGCCGCGGCACCTCGTACCTCGTGCAGATCATGAACGACTATGACCTGCTCCCCGTCTACAACTTCAAGTACGGCGCGCATCCCGACGTGCCGCGCATCAACGGCGACGTGTGGGAAAAGCGCTTCACCCAGGGCCTGCCCGACGGCTGTTGGTACGGCTGCACGATGGCCTGCGCCCACGCGGTGGATGGTTACGAAGTGCGCACCGGCCCGTACAAGGGGCAGCGCGTCATCGTGGACGGACCCGAGTACGAGACCATCGCCGCGGTCGGCTCCAATTGCGGCATCTTTGATCCCGATGCGATCCTGGAGATCAATTTCTACTGCGACACCTACGGCCTCGACACGATCTCGTTCGGCACGTTGACCGCGTTCGTGATGGAGTGCTACGAGGCCGGCATCCTCGACAAGGCCAAGACCGGCGGGCTGGACCTGCGTTTTGGTAACGCCGATGCCGTCATCGAGTTGCTGCACCTTATGGGGCGTGGCGAGGGCTTTGGCCTGATCGCCGGGCAGGGCGTTCGCCGGATGAAAGAGCACTTTGTGCGCGAGTTCGGCGCCGATCCGCAGTTCGTGCAGGATATTGGCATGGAGGCCAAGGGGCTGGAGTATTCCGAGTACGTCACCAAAGAGTCGCTGGCCCAGCAGGGTGGCTATGGCCTCACCAACAAAGGCCCGCAGCACGACGAGGCCTGGCTCATTTTTATGGACCTGGTGAGCAACCTCATCCCCACTTTCGAGGACAAGGCCGAGGCGCTGCATTACTTCCCCATGTGGCGCACCTGGTTTGGCCTGGTGGGGCACTGCAAGTTGCCCTGGAACGACATCGTCCCGCCGGACAATCGCAAGACCGCCGAGCCGGCCAAGATCCCGGCACACGTGCAGAACTATATTGACCTGTTCTCTGGCGTCACCGGCCGTGAGGTCACCCGCGACGACATTATCAGAATGTCCGAGGGGGTCTATAATTTCCAGCGCGTCTTTAACCTGCGGCTGGGCTATGGCCGGCGTGAGCACGATGCCGTGCCCTATCGCTCGATGGGGCCGGTGACGGTCGAGGAGTACGAGTCGCGTGCCGAGCGCTATGACAAGCAGCTGCGCGAGATCTTGAACCTGGACCCGGACAAGATGACGACTGTGGAAAAGATGGCCGCGCTGCGGAAGTATCGTGAGGAGCAGTACGAACGCTTGAAGGACGCCGTCTACAAGCGGCGCGGCTGGACGAAGGACGGCGTTCCCATGCTGAAAACGCTCAAGCGACTGGGGATGGATTTCCCCGAGGTCGTCGAGGTCGTCAAACGGCATCTGTAGGGTGGGTTGCCAATCCGCCCTGCGAGCGGATGCAGGTCTTGGGGGTGTATGGTAGGCCAAGGGGCAATTGCCGAGTTCAAGAGACGGGCTGCGTTGGTGCGTGAGACGATTGCCGGTTACGCTCAGGCCGCTGTCGTTATCGAGCGGGAGCGGATGGAGCGCCTGGCCCGGATGACGGATGAGGAGGCGCAGGCCATCTACGACGCCCTGTATGCCTCCTGGGAACAGGCGGATGACCTGGAGCGGCTGGAGCAGTGGCGGCTGGAGACTTTGCTCGCCGTGCGCGCTGCGATGGAGCGGGTGTCCAAGAGGATGAGCGGTGAACGAGTATGAACGTGCCGTGTGGGAACTGCACATGTGCTTGGGCGAGTTGGGCATCCCGTATGTGATTATCGGTGGGCTAGCGGTTCGTCGTTGGGGCGAGCCGCGCTTTACCCAGGATGTAGACGCGACAATAATGCTCCCGCTGGACGACCCTGTGCCTGCATTGCGCGAGATTGTTGCTCGTCTTGCGCCCCGTTATCCTGACGCTGTTGACTTTGCCCGTAGTCGTCGTGTGCTGCTGGTGCGTGCCTCTAACGGTGTCGCGGTGGATATTTCGTTAGGGATACCAGGTTACGAAGACGAAGTGATGGCGCGTGCGGTGGACTGGGAGTTAGAGCCTGGCAAGATTGTGCGGCTGTGTTCTGCCGAGGACCTGATTATCCACAAGGCTGTGGCAGGGCGGCCCCAGGATTTGCGGGACATCGAGGGCGTGGTCTATCGCCAGCGCACGTCGTTGGATGCCGGATACATTCGTCGCTGGCTAATGGTCTTTGCCGAACTGCTGGTTGAGCAACCGGACATCCTGGAGCGCTTTGAGACGCCGTGGCGCAAGATGTTGGCACTCGAGGAATAGGCCCTTGATCCGCGTCAACAACCGCGACGATCTCGATTGGGAAGAGGGTCTGACTGTCTCCGATGTGCTGGAGCGGATGCGCTATACGTTTCCGCACATCGTCGTCAAAGTCAACGGGGAGGTGGTGGCGCCGGAGGATTACGCCACGTATCCCGTTCCCGACGGTGCGGATGTGTGGGTGATTCACCTGATTGCGGGCGGGTAGCAGTTGTCAAACGTTTCTGCGCGTGATACAATGCGGTGCGAGGTGTCCGATGTCTCGAGCGATTCATCCTCCGTTGTCGCAACGAGTTTCGTCGGCCAGTGTCGAAGCCGAGCGCGCCTTCCCCTGGTTGAGGTTACTGACTACTGAACAGCGCGCGCAATTCTTTGCCGATCTGTTCCTGGCGCTGGGACAGGCACTTGGTTACGGCGATTGGCGTGTCGTCGAGGACCTCGTCGCCCGTTGGCAGGCCACAGCGGAGGTGCTGGCGGTCCCGGAACTGGCCGCTGCATTGACCGAATCGCCCGAATCCGGCGAGTGGGAAGACTGGGATGACATCGAAGCCGCCCTATTCGGTCCAGTTGCATAAACGGGCGCGAAAGGGGCTGGAAAAGTTGCCGCCGACCCGGCGCGAAAAAGCCCGCCAGTTCATCAACACCCATTTGCGTTTTACCCCTTTGCAGCCAATCCCCGGTAAAACCAAGCCCCTGGCCGGGCCGCTTGCAGGCATTATCAGTACGATCTTTCACCGTGGATTACCTGGAGGAAGATAGGGTCTACCAGGTCACTTGTCCCTGGTTGCAGGGCTGCCACGCGTGGGGTGAGACACTGGATGAAGCGATGCGTGCTATCCCAGGCAACATACGAGCAATGATTCAGGCACGCCGTGAGAAGGGCTCTCCCGTCCCTGCTGAACTGGAACAGGTCAACTTGCCTGGCGCAACCCTGCGCTAGAGATATACTACCATCCCTGACTGGGGGCACAAGGATATCAAGCCTGGAACCCTGAGCCGTATCCTGCGCAATTTGGGCATTAGCCGCCGCGATTTTGAGTCGGTCAAGTGATTCGATGACCCTGCCCGGAGGAGGTATGTCTCGATGAACCGTATCACCATCACAGCCGGCCCCGTGACGATGGAGGCCGAACTGAACGATAGCCCCACGGCCAAGGCGATCTGGAGTGTGCTGCCCATCACCGGTAAGGCCAATACCTGGGGCGATGAAGTCTACTTCGAGATCCCCGTCAAGGTCGAGCAAGAGCCGGACGCCCGCCAAGACGTGGAGGTCGGCGAATTGGGCTACTGGCCGATGGGGCATGCCTTCTGCATCTTTTTCGGCCCGACGCCGGTGAGCAGCGGCCCCAAGCCGCGCGCCTACAGCCCGGTCAACGTCGTGGGCCGCGTCCTGGGCGACGCCACCGCCTTCCGCCAGGTTCCCGATGGGGCAAAGGTGACGTTGAGCAGGGTAGGGTAGTAGTTCTGGAGCAACAGTGCCCGCGTTCGGCGTCTGTAACGGGCAAACGCCTCTCAATTTGCCCCTATTCTTTTTGGGCATTATAATGTCTATATCAGATTGCTATACTTGGAGGGGCAAAATGGATATTTCTATTGCTGAAGCCCACAATCGCCTCTCGCGTTGGCTGGCCCAGGTTCAACAAGGCCCTATCACGATCACGCGGCGGGGCAAGCCCGTGGGCGTCATCATTTCTCCCGAAGAGTATCAACGCCTGCATCAGGTACAGGCGTATTTGCAGATGCTGCGCCTCTCTCAGTCGTTGCGTGATCGTGGTGTGACCGCTGATGAGCTCTTCCAGGCCTCACGGGCTGAGTTGGATGTGCAAGATGATCGTTGATGCCAGCGTTCTTTTGCAGGCGTTCTTCCCCGATGAGCAACAGATGCAGGCGCAAGCGCTGATCCGTGATCACGTATCCGGGCGAGTGCGGTTGGCGGCCCCGACCCTGCTGATGTACGAATTCACCAACGCGGTGGTGCAGGCGATCCGCCGGGGACGTATCTCGGACGAGGACGGCGATGCGATACTGACTGCGTTTGAAGGTCTGGGCATCGAGATGCAATCAGTGCTCTGGCAACAAATCGTGCCTTTGGCACGCCAATTCGACCGCTCGGCTTACGCCGCGGCGTACCTGGCGCTAGCCAAAGCCAGAGAGGATATCCTGATCACAGGAGACCTGCGCCTGTACCATGCTGTCCGTGCCCATCTGGACTGGGTGCGTTGGATCGGGGATTGGCAAACCGACTAGCGGGCTTTCGGGAAGGTGCTGAATGGACAACAACGCGCTGCTGAAAGTCGAAGACGTATGGGTCGAACGCCCCGGCGCGGAGGTGTTGCGCGGGGTCAATCTGAGCGTGCGCCAGGGCGAGGTGCACGCGCTGCTGGGCCTCAACGGCTCCGGCAAGACCAGCCTGGCGCTTACGCTGATGGGCGCTGCGGGCTACGAGCCGCGGCGCGGGCGTATCCTGTTCGACGGGCAGGACATTACCGGCCTTTCCGTGACCGAGCGGGCGCGGCTGGGACTGACACTGGCCTGGCAGGAGCCGGCACGCTTCGAAGGGCTTCTCGTGGGCGACTATCTGGCGTTGGGGATGAAACAGCCGTCGCGCGAACGTATCGAAGAGGCGCTCAGGGCGGTCGCCCTCTCGCCGGCAGCCTACCTGGGCCGCGCGGTGGATGCCGCGCTCTCCGGCGGGGAGCGCAAGCGCATCGAACTGGCTGCAGTCTATGCCATGCGGTCGCGCCTGGCCGTGCTCGACGAGCCGGATTCGGGGATTGACGTATTGGGCCTGGAAGACATCGCCGCGCTGCTCCGCCGTATGGCCGACGGGGGCACATCGGTTCTGGTGATCACGCACCGCGACGAGATGGCTACCGCAGCCGATGCGGCCTCGCTGATGTGCGGCGGCGCGATTGTCCACTCCGGGGCGCCGGACGAGGTGCGCGCGTATTTCGCGCAGCGCTGTCGCCCGCACGCAGAGCAACTGGGCAGCCAGCCGTGGGGCGAAGAGGCCAACGGCGTGTACCGGCGCGTGGTGACCGAGAGGGCGTGCGATGATTAGCCATCGTCCTATCGAAATCTCGGTCCTGCAGCAGCGCGACCCGGCCTGGGCGCGCGAGTTCGAGGCGATGCTCGCAGCCTACGCGCAGGCAGGCGGCAAGCCGGATGCCCTGCAGACGCCGCGAGTCGCCAGCGCTGTCATCAGCGCCAACCGCGTCCTCGCCGTCAACCTGGTCGAGGGGGTCAGCATCGAGGCGGACGAACTGGAGCGTGGCGTGCGCGCCCGCATCATCGTCGCGCCGGGCGTCAAGGTCGCTTATCCGGTGCACCTGTGCTTCGGCGTCATCCCCGCCGAGGGCGTTCAGGAGATCCTCTCACAGTTCGAGATCGGCGCCGGCGCCGAGGTCGGCTTCCTGGCCCATTGCACCTTCCCCAACGCGGTCAACCTCAAGCACGTAATGAACGCGCGCATTCACGTCGCCGCAGGCGCGACGATGCGCTACAGCGAGGCGCACTATCACGGCGAGACCGGCGGGATCGAGGTGCTGCCCACCACCCACGCGCGGGTGGATGAGGGCGGGCGGCTGGAATCCGAGTTCAACCTCACGCACGGCAGGGTGGGGCGCCTGGCGATCGAGTATGAAGTGGACGTGGCTGCGCGCGGCGTGGTTGAGTTGGTCGCCAAAGCCTACGGCTTCGCCGATGACACGATCTATGTGAACGAGACGGTACGCCTGAACGGCGCCGACGCGCGCGGCCTGACCAAGACCCGTGTCGCCGTGCGCGAGCGGGCCGTGAGCCAGGTCTATACCACGGCCGAGGGCAATGCTCCTGGCGCGGTAGGCCATATGGACTGCACCGAGATCGTGCGCGACCAGGCGGTGGCCCACAACAGCCCGACCGTCGTCGTGCGCGACGACCGCGCGCGGGTGACGCACGAAGCAGCGATCGGCAGCGTCAGCCGCAAGGAACTGGAGACGCTGATGGCGCGGGGCCTGGACGAGGCCGAGGCGGTGGACATCATCATTCGGGGGATGCTTCGTTGAGCCCACGAATCCGTGAGTCAGCAATCAAGATGGGATGGATAGTACTGGTAGCCCTTGTGTTGGGCGCATGCTCGGCGCAGCGGGCGGCGCCGACACCGGTGGTGAACGGGCCGGTGACGGGCGATTCGATCGTGCGCGTGGTCTACTTTTACCGCGACGATTGCCCCCATTGCCTCACGGTGATCGGTGAGGTGCTCAAGCCCTTGCAGGCGCAGTATGGCGAGCGGCTGCAGATCAAGGCAATCCAGTTCCACGATCCCAACCGAGGGGATGGGGTGGATCCGGCCAAGTACGGGATGCTGATCGCCGCCGAGGAGATGTTCGGCGTTGCGGCGGAACGGCGGGGCATTCCGACGCTGGTCATTGATGGGCAGGTACTCGTCGGCGAGGACGAAATCCGCTCCCAACTACCCTGCCTGCTCGAGTCCTGCGTGGCCGCAGGCGGCGTGGCCTGGCCGGCGATCCCCGGCCTGGACGCGATCCCGATTGGTCTGCCCGATGTAGGCACGGCTGCCATCACGCCCACGGCGACGCCGGATGTCGGGCAGATCCTCCAGCCGTCACTCCCCGGCGGAGGGGCCTCGGAATTGGGCGGTGGGGCTTGTCTGACGACGACCGTGTGCCAGACAGGCCCACCGATCGTCTGGGCGGCGTATTTCTATCAGTTCGGTTGCCGGGAGTGCAGCCGCGCCGAGTCGGACATCGGCTATGTCCAGGGCCGGTATGCGCAGTTGCAGGTGCGGGAGTTCAACATCTACGACGATGCGGGACTGGCGCAATGCCTGGCGCGGCGCGTGGGTCGAGGTCGCGTGCATGCGCCTGCGCTGTTCATCGGCGACGACGCGCTGATCGGCCAGGCGGAGATCACACCGCAGAACCTGGAGCGCCTGGTGCAAAAGTACGCCTCCACCGGCACGGGGCAGGTCTGGGAGTCCTGCCGCGGCGAGACGATGGTGGCGCTCCCTCCGGTGCTGACGGTTGTCGCCGCCGGCTTGTTGGACGGGCTGAACCCGTGTGCGTTTGCCACGCTGATCTTTTTCATCTCCTACCTCGCGGCGAGCGAGCGCAAGGGGCGCGAGATCCTGGCCGTGGGCGCGGCGTTTGCCATGGGTGTCTTTATGACGTATCTGGCGATCGGGTTTGGGCTGTACAGGCTGGTGGATGCGATACGCGATACACACGCTATGGCGGGGCGCGTGGTGTACGTTGCCATCGCGTTGTTCTGTGCGGTATTGGGCGTGCTGAGTTTCCTGGACTATCTCAAGGCGCGGCGCGGTCAGATCGAGGACATGGCGCTGGTGATGCCTGCGGGGCTGCGGCGGCGCGTGCAGGCGGTGATTCGCCGCGCCGGCAATGCGCGCGCCTTTGTGGCCGTGTCCTTGGTCACCGGGGCGGCGGTCTCGTTTCTGGAACTGGCCTGCACCGGTCAGGTCTACCTGGCGACGATTATCTCGACGGTGAACGCACCGAGCGCGCAGGCTCAAGCGATCCCGCTACTGATTTTGTACAACCTGATGTTCATCGTGCCGCTCGTCGTCGTCTTTGTCCTGGTCTACTTTGGCACAACGTCGTATCAACTGGGCCTCTTCCTGCGCCGCCATACGGCGACGGTCAAACTGGGCACGGCGTTGCTCTTTCTCGTATTGGCGGGGTGGCTGGTGCTGAATCTGGCAGGGGTATAATCTCTGCCTGTGAGCGGCGTGGTTGTATCTTGCGCTGTCTGGTTGTGGGTGTGGCTCTGGCCCTGACGGGCCGGCCCTCCCGACGAGGAGGCGAACCATGTCAACTGTAGATAGCCAGTTCGTCCGCTTTCTTCAACAGCAGTGTTCACGCCTTCAAGAGGAAAACGCCCGTCTCTCTGAAGAAGTGCGTGCTCTACGTCGCTATGTTCGTGCTCTCCGCGAGTTCCAGGACGCCATTTACCATTTCACTCCAGAGCAGGATATCCTGAGTCTGCTGGACAAAACGCTGGGCTATGCCCTGGCATTGCTCGATGCGGGAGATGGGTCACTCATGCTGGTGGATGAGACCGATGAATTGGTTTTCGTGTTGGTGCATGGCACCCGCCGCGAAACGTTGCCGGGTTTCCGCTTCGACAGGCGGAAGGGCATCGCCGGCTGGGTGGCTCAGCATGCCCAGCCCGCTATCGTCAACAACGTCCGCACCGACCCCCGCTTTCTGTCCGAGGTGGATGAACGTTTCGGTTTCGAGACCCGTGCGCTGGTAGCGGTGCCTCTGATGGCGCGGGGAAGAGTCTTGGGCGTCATCGAGGTGGTCAACAAATGCACCGGCGCGGACTTTACGGAGGACGATGCCGGCCTGCTCTCCGTCCTGGCAACTCTAGCAGCCTCTGCGCTGGATTATGCGGCCTCTGGTGCGCCCCAACCTGCGCAGGTCGAGACGATCCGATGAAGGCCGATGTGCTTCCGTGGCTACTCGAACCCGACGCGGCTAACCCCGGCGTGCGCTATTTCGCCTTGCGCGATCTGCTCGATTGCCCTGCCGATGATCCCCAAGTCGTTGCGGCACAGGCCGAGGTGATGCGTACCGGGCCTGTCCCTGCCATCCTCGATGCGCAGTATCCGGCCGGTTACTGGATCAAGCCCGGGCCCGGCTATTCCCCCAAGTACCGCGCCACGCTCTGGTCGGTGATCTTTTTGGCCCAACTGGGCGCCGACGGGCGCGACGAACGTGTGCGCCGCGGGGTCGAGCACATCTTTGCCCATGCTCAGGCGGAAAGCGGCGGCTTTTCCTGCAACGGCATCCCAAGCGCGACCGTCCACTGCCTGTGGGGGAACGTGGTGCGGGCGCTTTTGGACCTGGGTTACTGGGGCGATGAGCGGCTTGCGCGGGCGATTGACGCGCTGGCCCGCTCGGTTACCGGAGACGGCTACGGGTGGTATCGCAAGGGTGGTGTGCAGGCGCCCGGTTTCGTCTGCTCGGCCAATTATGGTTTACCCTGCGCCTGGGGCGCCGTGCGTGTCCTGTGGGCGCTCGCCCGTGTCCCGCCTGAAGGCCGCACACCGGCGGTCGAGGCGGCGATCCAGGCCAGCGCCGATTTCTTGCTGCGCTACAATGTCGCCCAGGCCGACTATCCACACAAGGAACGCATCAGTTCCAGTTGGTTCAAGTTTGGCTACCCGTTGGGCTATGTCACCGACGTGCTTCTGAACCTGGAGGCACTGGCCGAGGCGGGGTGGGGCGGCGATCCACGCTTGAGCGAGGCTGTTGATCTCGTGCTCGCCAAACAAGACGCGCAGGGTCGCTGGAAGATGGAGTACACGTACAACGGCAAGATGTGGGCCGATATCGAGGAGAAGGGCGAGCCCAGCAAGTGGGTGACGCTACGGGCGATGCGGATGCTGAAGCGACTGGACAAATAATGCGCGAATGGGAGAACGTACGAATCCCCAAGTGTGTAGGCTATGTGGCGCTCGATCGCGCCTTATCGCTTCTCGACTGGGGGTGTGCCTGGCCTGCATCCGCAGCCGGCCTGCGGAGGCACTGGCAATCGCCGGAGAGGCGCACGCCGCCGCCCGGCGCATCTTTGGCCTGCCGGAGCGCCCTCCGCGTGTGGAGGGCGGTCGCCGTTGCGGCCTGTGTGTGCAGGAATGCGTCATCGGCGAGGGGGAGCGCGGTTACTGTGGTCTGCGCGAGGTGCGCGATGGCCGGTTGTGCCATCTGGCCGGCGTCCCTGCGCGAGGGCTGCTCCACTGGTACCGCGACCCGCTGCCCACCAACTGCGTCGCCGATCCCTTCTGCGCGGGGCATGCCCAACACGGCAAGCATAACCTGGCCGTCTTTTACGCGGCCTGCACGGTGGATTGTCTCTTCTGCCAGAACTGGCATTTCCGTGAAGTGGATGCAGCCTGCTCTGTCGGCTTGAGCGCCGCCGAGTTGGCCGACGCTGCCAATCCACGCACCTACTGTGTCTGCTACTTTGGCGGCGACCCCGCCGGGCAGATGGCACACGCCCTGGCCGCCAGCCGTCTACTGGCCGAACGCGGCGTCGTCGTCTGCTGGGAGACCAACGGCACGGCCCAGCCTCGCCTGATGGATCGCGCGCTCGATCTCTCCCTGGCGACCGGCGGCTGCGTCAAGTTCGACCTCAAGGCTTACGACGACACCCTGCACCGGGCGCTCACCGGCGCCGCCAATGCGCGGACGCTGGAGAATTTCGCCCGTGCCGCGGCCCGTTTCGCCGAGCGGCCCGACCCGCCGCCTGTCGTCGCCAGCACGCTCCTGGTGCCTGGCTATGTGGATGCCGAAGAGGTGGGCCGCATCGCCCGCTTCATCGCCGCGCTTAACCCGGCGATCCCCTACGTCTTGTTGGGCTTTGCGCCCAACTTTCTCTTTCATGATCTGCCATGTACTTCGGCACACCATGCCGAAGAAGCCGAGGCTGCTGCCCGTGCTGCGGGCTTGCACACCGTGCGCATCGGCAACCGTCACCTTCTCTCGCGTGACTACTGAGCCTGGCATCCGGATTCCGGGCCTCGAGCCGGTAGTCCATAATTCCCATTGCCTTTGTCTGTTCTTCGGTGTATGCTATGTGACAAAGAGGTGAATATGTTGAGGAAGGTGATGCCCCACGTTGTACTGGCACTCTTGATCGGTACCACCTGTCTGGCCTCTGCTGTATGGCTGCCGGCCTCGGCTTCTCAGTCCGTTGGCGGCCCGCCGGCGGTCGAATACCGGGTTGTCTTGTGGTCAGATGGGCGCTGGACGGGCGAGACGCGCGTCACGGAGGGCGTGACGGCGTCCAGGGTTCCAGAGGTGCTGGGCCCTCAGGGCGACGACCCGAGCCGCATTGTTCAGGCGGTCCTCGATGCCACTTGCACCTACGAACATCTCGCGGGCCCGATTGCGTTGACCCTGAGCGGTTCGGTCCGTGCGGGCCAGGTCTTTTCACTTACGCTGCCGAGCAACCCGTCCACCGGTTACTCTTGGGAAGGCCCGCAATCCGGATTGCGGGCCTATGGGACGGCGATTGCCCAGGCTGGCGAGGTGGAATCGCACCAGGTGTGGGCCGCGCTGGGCGCTCCGGCAGTCCAGGTTATCCGGCTCCGGGCAACTGCCACGGGGCAGGCTACCGTGCGCCTGCTCTACCGGCGGCCGTGGGAGGACATTCCCCCGGTCCAGGCAATTGCGATCCGGCCCGAGGGCCTGGGCCTGGCGGATGCTTGCGCGGCCCTCAGCCTGCCGCTGCCGCCTCCCGCCACGGCGCCCGCCCCGGAATTCGATTCCGGGGTTGTGCCAGACATCGGGCCTCTCTATCGCTCTGCGGGCCTGGAATCCTTGCCGTCCTCCTTCAACTGGTGCGACCAGGGTGGATGCACGGCTGTCGGGGACCAGGAACAGTGCGGCAGTTGCTGGGCCTTTGCGACGGTGGGGGTGCTGGAATCGGCGATCCTCATCAAGCAGGGCCTCGCGGTTGACCTGTCCGAACAGTATCTGCTATCCTGTAATACGGATGGTTACAGTTGTGACGGCGGCTGGTTTGCCCATAATTATCATGTCCAGCCGGGAGCCGTGCCAGAAACAGAGTTCCCCTATGTAGCGTGGAAGGCCCCCTGCGGCGGACCGTACAGCCACCCCTACAGGATCTCCTCCTGGAGTTACGTGGGGAGTTCCGTTGGTGTCCCTTCTGTGGAGGCGATCAAGCAGGCGATCTATACCTATGGCCCGGTGGCAGCGGCGATCTGTGCAGGCGATGATTTCCAGGGGTACACTGGCGGCGTCTTTGCGACTGATGAAGCAGCCGACTGTGATCGTGGAGACGTTAACCACGCCGTCATCCTGGTCGGCTGGGACGATACAAAGCAAGTGTGGCGGCTGCGCAACTCCTGGGGGACAGGTTGGGGCGAGGATGGCTACATGTGGATCGGGTATGGCACGTCCAACGTGGGCTATGCAGCGAATTACATCGTCTACACCAGGCCCTTCACTCCCTCGAACTGGGTCTACCTGCCGCTGGTCTCGCGCAACTTTGGAGTGACCTACGCCCTGCGCAATGGCGATTTCGAGGGCGGACGCGACGGCTCGTGGAGCGAATTCTCCAGCAATGGATGGCCCCTCATATACCAGTTGGACATCGCCCACAGCGGGAGTTGGTTGGCCTGGTTGGGAGGCGATGACTCCGAAACCTCGATCCTTTCCCAGCGCGTGACGATCCCCTCGAATGCCACTACACTGAGTTATTGGTGCGGGATCGTTTCGGAGGACTATTGTGGGTACGACTTTGCTTACGTTCGGTTTGGCTCAACCGACCTACAAGCCTATGCTCTCTGCTCTTCCACCAATACGGAGGGGTGGGTGTTGCAGCAGGTTAATGTGGCCGGTTGGCGCGGCCAGACGGTGGACCTATGTTTCGTCGTTACGACCGATGAGAGCCTGAACAGCAATTTCTTCCTGGACGATGTGAGCATCTCGACAGCCACGGGCCTATCGGCCCCCTCCGTTCTACTCGCGCAACCGTGGGTAACGGGAGTCCCCACCACGGCCAAAGGGTCGCGCTAGGAGTTTGTCGGAGAGGCGCTTCGGAGTCCAGGCTTCAGCCTGTTTTGGCCGAAAACAGCCGCCCTTTCTCCGGCTAAAGCCTCGATTCCAGTCCTTCTGAGGCTCTCTCCGACAGGCTGCTAGACCAGCCCAATTCGGCCAATCTACGGTTTCGCCTGCTCGACCCGAATCGCCAGATTCAGTTTTTTATGCTTGACAAAATAGAACATTTGTGCTATATTGGCATCAGAGTGATTCTGCACGGTAGGGCAAAGTGTCATTTTGCCCTACCAGCCGTGAGGAGGTTGCGACGTGAAGGTGAGCCAATACGTTTGTTCATCGAAAAGAGCAAGCGCAAGATGATCGCCGAAGACATCGCCGCGGCCATGCGTCTTGTGAAATGAGTTGCCATGGGAGGATACGATGAGCGATAACGGACGTGAAAAGGCATTGGACATGGCGCTGGCGAGTCTGACCAAGCGGTTTGGCGAGGGCACGGTGATGCGGTTGGGCGAGGCCACCCACCTGGCGGTCGAGGCCATC
>FWPU01005124.1_pt1 | contig 29117 bp, 29 predicted proteins | sample 2228361 | NCBI WGS metagenome assembly FWPU01 (sample SAMEA103939777, study PRJEB20133) | metagenome | reverse complement strand
CAAGCGAGTGTACTCTGCTGAAGCACTTTGAAATCGGTTTTTGGGATGGCCTCTCTCCAAAAGATGGAGGGGGGCTTTTTTTATCTTCTATCGGCTATTTGACTGTGGATTGTTGCGGCATGGGGCGCATTTGGAGATGAGCGCAGTATACTTACCTTCGCCTTCCATATTTTAGCCTATGCGGGACATTATTGATTTAATCGGCCGTATTTTCCTTTCTGCTATCTTTCTTTTTGAAGCAGTGGACTCCACTTTAAACTTCGACAAAACCAAAGTGGTCATGGCTGAGCATGGCCTGACCTGGAATCAAGACATGCTATTGGTGGGGGCTATTACCTTCCTTCTTTTGGGCGGCGTGATGGTGCTGATAGGGTATCGCACTGCCCTGGCGTCAGTGCTGCTACTGATTTATTGGGTGCCCGTTACGTTTATGGTGCATGATTTCTGGAATTACAAGGGCGATCTGCTGCGCATGCACAGCATCATGTTTATGAAAAATATGGCAATTGCGGGCGGCTTGCTCATGCTCATAGGAAAAGGGAGTGGGCGCTATAGCATCAAGCGCTTGCTGGCAACTACGCGCGTTTGAGCAGTACTTAGATCACTTTAGCGCGCGCTACCAATTTGGAAAAATACGCCGGGAAAAAACGCTTCAGATAGACGCCCAACACTTCCTTTCCACCAAACCACACCTCTTCCTTGCCGCGCTCGATGGCGCGCAATATTTTATGAGCTGCGCTTTCTGCTGAGATGCCCTTTGCTGTAGCATCGTCCATAGTACCCTGAGGTTGACCTGTTGCAGTTAGGGCATTGACACTGACTTGTGTGCGTACGAAGCCCGGACATGCTATTGTAATGCGTATGGGGGTATTAGCTAACTCTGCACGCAGGCTATCGAAAAAACCATGTAGCGCGTGTTTACTGGCGGCGTAACCAGAGCGCAGCGGCGTACCAAACTTGCCCGTTAGGCTGCTGACTACGGCAAAATGACCCAACTGATGTGTGAGCATGCTGGGGAGCAAGGCCTTTGTCAGAGCTACAGTGCCAAAATAATTGACATCCATCAGGCGCTTATCTACCTCCAATGCAGTTTCTGCGGCCAAGCTTCGCTGGGAGATACCACCGCAGTGAATGACAACATCCACCTTACCCACGCGGGCCAACACTTGCCCCACTATCTCGGGAATGCTGTTGTGTTGGGCCAAGTCTAAAGGCTGTATCAACATGTCTGTAGCGCCGCGGCGACTGGCCTCTGCTGAAACACGCCGCAGGGCTTCTTCATTACGAGCAGACAGGATAATAAAGGCGCCGCGCTCGGCCAGCTCGTACACCAGCGCTTCACCTATGCCGGAGGATGCACCTGTTACCCACACGCGTTTTTGATAAAAGTAGTCAGCCATAGCGTGTTGTGATGCCACCTGAGGTATTTGCCATTTATTCGTCAGGCCAGGATCGGCCTCGTTCGCAAAGGTAAAAATGCCACAGCATCCGCGTGCCTACGCTGCGCCATGGGCGCCAGTGCACCGTTAAGGCTTCAAACTCGGCGGAATTTGGGCGGTGTGGCATGTTTTTCAGTACTCGAAAAGCCTCCTGCATGGCGATATCTCCATGAGGTAGAATGTCAGGGCGGAGCAGGCACTCGGATAGATAAATATCGGCAGTCCAGTTGCCGATACCTTTTACTCTCTTGAGCGCTGCGCGAACGTCTTCATCTGACAGTGAAGCTATCTCATCCAAGCGGAGTTCGTCTTGTACGATGCAATGAGCCAAGTGACGCACATAGGTAGTTTTTTGGCGGCTAAAGCCCACCTGTCGCAGCACCGCATCGGAGACAGAGAGGAAATTTTCGGGTGTAAGTGGGTTGACCAATTGCTGCAAGCGCCTAAATGCGGCATTGGCCGATGCCAATGAGACCTGCTGCTCCAGGATGATGTGTACTAATGTAGCAAAGCTCGGCTCTCGATTCCAGAGAGGTGGGTATCCGTAATGGGCCAGAATATGAGCTAAAGCTTCGTCGCGTTGGGCCAGCCAATCGCTGGCAGCGCGCAAGACTGTTTCATCCAGTTGCCGTATCATTGCTGCAAAACTACCACGCACCATGCGCATTGCCACATTGACCCTTCATCCTGCACTAGATAAGAGCGCCGAAGTCGAGCGTATGATACCCGAGCGCAAGCTTCGCTGTTCGGCAGCGCGATACGACGCGGGTGGCGGTGGTATCAATGTTTCCAAAGGTATTCGCAGACTCGGTGGGCATAGTACAGCGGTTTTTCCCATTGGAGGCAAGAATGGAAAAAGGTTATTAGAACTCATCGAAAAAGAAGACATTAACACGGCGCCAGTGGAAGTAGAGGCCGAAACGCGCGAGAATTTTTCCGTTTTTGAATCTTCCACTGGTCATCAATATCGCTTTGTGCTGCCTGGCGAACCGCTCACTATAACCGAAGCGGATGCCTGTGTGGACGCCGTTCGGCGCATCCAGCCTGACATTGTGGTAGCCAGCGGTAGCTTGCCGCCTGGCATACCGAGTAACTATTATGCGCAGGTGGCTACTGTAGTTCGGGAGATAAACGCCCGATTGGTGCTGGATACTTCGGGCGACGCCTTGCAGGCAGCGCTCCAGGTCGGCATTTTCATGCTCAAGCCCAATATCGGGGAGCTGAGCCGCTTAGTGGGGGTCGAGCGCTTGGAGATGAATCAAGTGGATGATGCGGCTATGTCGCTCATTCACTCCGGCAAGTGCGAGGTCGTTGTCGTTTCTTTGGGGCCTCATGGCGCCCTGTTGGCATCCCAGGATGGTTTCGTCCACGTCGCGGCCCCAGTGGTGGACAAGCGTACCACTGTAGGAGCGGGCGATAGCATGGTTGCGGGCATGGTGTGGGCTTTGGGTCAGGGCAAGCCTCTTCTCGAAATGGTACAGATAGGCGTGGCTTGCGGTACAGCCGCAACCATGAACCCCGGTACCGAGCTCTTTCGCCCCGATGACGTCTGGCGTCTGTTGGATTGGATACAAACTTTCGGAAAACGCTATCGCTTCACAGACTTTTAACCTTGATGCCTACTTTTGCCATCGGGTTTTCACCTTATTTCATTTCTCATGATAAACCTGATTCTATTTGGTCCCCCGGGTTCGGGGAAAGGTACACAAGCGGCAAAACTGGTAGAGCGCTATCGCGTAGTACACATTAGTACGGGAGATCTGTTTCGGCGGGAAATAGGCAACGGTACACCTCTAGGAAAAGAAGCACAGGCCTACATGTCGCGCGGAGAGCTGGTGCCCGACGAAGTAACCATCGGCATGCTGCGTAACAAAGTGGAAGCTCACCCTGAAGCACAGGGCTTCATCTTTGATGGCTTTCCTCGTACTATTCCTCAGGCAGAAGCATTAGACAGGCTTATGGCGGAAGAAGGCTCAGCCATTCACCTTCTCATCGCCCTGGATGTTGATGATGAAGAAATCGTCAGGCGAATCAAGGGGCGGGCAGCCATCTCCGGACGTGCTGATGACGCCAACGAAAGCATTATTCGAAATCGAATAGAGGTGTACAAAAGCGAAACGGCTCCAGTATTTGACTACTATGCGCGGCAACACAAGAGCCATCGAGTGAATGGCATTGGCTCCATCGAGGAGATCTTCGAACGGCTCTGTAATGTCATAGACCGCGTGGCTAAAAAGGGCGAAAAGGCTCCAAACTGAAAACTTAAGCCGCGCAGGCAGAAAGTCCAACTATCTTTGCTCCGAGCTTGTCGTCTCAGCCCACTACATTAAATTTCCGTTTTTCAGCATGGCTATTCCGTCCAATCCTTGGTCTGCTTTTTGGCAGCGACTGCCTGGGCCGCTGCGGAATCGCTACTACTTGGCGCTGCTTATCTTTCTGTTCATACTGATATTTCTAGACAAAAATGACTTGCTGACCCAATGGCGGCTGATGCGCGCCAAGTATCGCCTGCAACAAGACAAAGAACTCTATCGCCAGAAGATCAAAGAAGCCAAGGAAGAAGCAGAAGCTTTCGAGCTGACTAAAGAGCGCTATGCTCGCGAACGCTACTACATGCGGCGCCCGGGAGAGGACGTGTACATTATTCAAGAAGCGAAATAGCACACACTATCTGTTATGTCGGTTTTAGTCAACAAACATTCTCGAGTTATCGTACAAGGTTTTACAGGGAAAGAAGGAACCTTCCACGCTGAGCAAATGATTGCCTATGGCACCCAGGTAGTAGGGGGCGTTACGCCGGGTAAAGGCGGTCAGATGCACTTAGACAGACCCGTTTTTAACACCGTAGAACAAGCGGTAAAAGTAACAGGAGCCAATACTTCTATCATCTTTGTGCCACCCGCACTTGCTGCTGATGCCATTATAGAGGCCGCCCAGGCAGGCATAGAGGTAATTGTGGCCATTACGGAGGGCATCCCGGTGCAAGACATGGTGCGGGCGAAGGCGTACATAGATCGCACGAAGAGCCGTCTCGTTGGGCCGAACTGTCCTGGTGTCATCACTCCTGATGAAGCCAAGGTGGGTATCATGCCCGGCTTTGTGTTTAAGCGCGGTCCGGTGGGGTTGGTCTCCAAATCAGGCACTCTTACCTACGAGGCTGCCGACCAAATAGCCAAGGCCGGCTTGGGGCTTACAACGGCTATCGGAATCGGAGGAGACCCTATCATCGGCACCACGACGCGTGAAGCCATCGAACTATTTATGAATGATCCGGAAACAGAAGCCATCGTCATGATAGGCGAAATCGGCGGCACTTTGGAAGCCGAAGCGGCTCGCTGGATCCGCTCCATGGGCAACCCCAAGCCCGTCATAGGATTTATTGCCGGTCAAACGGCTCCTAAAGGGCGCAAAATGGGGCATGCAGGTGCTATCGTAGGCAGTGCAGAAGATACAGCCGAAGCCAAGATGCGCATCATGGCCGAAAATGGTATCCACGTGGTTCAGTCGCCCGCACAAATAGGTGCTACTGTCAAGCGCGTGCTGGAAGGTGTAGCCATAGCCTGAAGCAAAAGGCTTCTTCCTTCTCCAGGTCAGACCTCCCCAGATCCATTGGGGAGGTCTGAAATTTTATCCACGTACTTCTCGCGGGCACTAATTAACTGAACCAAATGACGCACAACTTTTCGGCGGATAGTACGCTCTAATTCCTTGTCAGGTATGCGAAGCACGTATTGAAACTTGCACACTACACTGGTGCGATTGACCTCTACCACACGCAGATAGTAGCTATCGGGTTGTATTCGGTCGAGGAAAGGCTCCAATGCCTTGATAAGGTACTGCTCTAATTCTTCTACAGTATTCAAATATTTGAGGTCTATCTCAAAATCCAAGCTATTGCGCTTGATAGGGCGGCGCGTGTAGTTGGTGATGTCTGTAGTCATCGCTGTATTATTCGGGATGTATATGACATCATCATCGTCATTGATCAGGTGAATGTTTTGCAGGGTAATATCTATGATTTTCCCACGATGCTGGCCGATGCGGACACTATCGCCAATACTGATTTGACCGGAAAAAGTCAGTATCATGCCATTGATCATATTAGAAACATAGTCTTTTGTCAGAATAGCCAGACCGGCGAAAATGATAGAAATAGAGGTCAATACATCTCGGATATGTATCTGGAAGAGTGATAGAAAGCCTATCGCCAGCCCAATGACCAGAATGATGGAGTAAACGTGCCGGATGCCTATGACAAAGTTGTCGTCGGATGGCAACCTTGTCCGGCGCCGATAGAGCCAGATGACAAAGACCTGTACAAAGTCAAGCAACAATAAGAAAACTGCCAAGGCAGAAAGCACGTTGACATAGTAGGCCGCTGAAGGGCGATACTTGGCCTTCAGTTGCGAAAATAGGGGCGTTACATCTATCTCGCCCATGTATATCATCGTGAGTGCAACAAGCATCAGCAGTTTGAAAGCCAGAATCAGTGCTTTTTTCATGATGACAGTTTGCTGTTTGAAAAGACAGGAGAAGGCAATACTCGAAGCGTTAATAACAAGAATGTACTTAGGAGGGTCGAAATAAAAAACGCGGGAGCCTAAATGATTAGGCAGACTCCCGCGTCTTGCTGAGAAAGTTTTTACTCAGAGTTCTTCGAGTGGCTCGTAAGGCAGCCCGAAGGCTTCAGCGACGCTCTTATACACGATTTTGCCGTGGACGATATTCAGCCCCAGGAAAAGTTCGTGATTTTCACGGCAAGCGCGCCTCCAGCCCTTGTCTGCCAGTTGAATAGCGTAGGGCAAGGTGGCATTAGTCAGGGCCACTGTAGAAGTGAACGGCACTGCCCCTGGCATGTTGGCTACGCAATAGTGCACTACATCCTCGATAATGTAGGTGGGTTGGTCGTGGGTAGTTGGGCGCGTCGTCTCGATGCAGCCCCCCTGGTCAACAGCGACGTCCACAATGACTGTGCCCGGGTGCATCAGTTTGAGCATGTCGCGCGTGATGACCTTGGGAGCCAGCGCTCCTGGAATGAGCACAGCGCCAATGATGAGATCATGTGTTTGCACCAAGCGCCGAATGGTGTACTCATTGGAAAACAGGGTCGTAACATTGGGTGGCATGACGTCGCTCAAGTAGCGCAGCCGGGCCAGATTCACATCCAAAATGGTAACCTGAGCGCCGAGACCTGCGGCCATCTTGGCAGCCTGTGTGCCCACCACCCCGCCGCCAATAATGAGCACTTTGCCCGGCTCTACACCCGGCACACCGCCCAATAGCACACCGCGCCCTTTGACGGGCTTCTCCAAGTATTTGGCGCCTTCCTGTATGGCCATGCGGCCAGCCACCTCTGACATGGGAACGAGCAGCGGCAACTGCCGATCCTTGGTCTCTACCGTTTCATAAGCCAAGCACACAGCGCCGCTATTTATCATGGCCCGGGTGAGCTCTTCACTGGAGGCAAAGTGGAAATAGGTGAAGATGAGCTGCCCCTCGCGGCAGCGGCTGTATTCCTCAGCGATAGGTTCCTTCACCTTCATAATCATTTCTGCGACGGCCCAGACCTCTTCAGCTGTGCTCAATATCTGCGCTCCAGCATCAATGTAGTCTGCGTCGTCAAAGCCGCTGCCTAAACCTGCTCCCGTTTCTACGTACACGGTATGGCCGCGTTTGACCAATTCCATTGCGCCTGCAGGCGTGAGGGCCACTCGGTTTTCGTTGGCCTTGATTTCCTTTGGTACACCAATAATCATAATGAAAAGGCTTGTTTTAGTGAAAAAAAAACGCCTGACTAACCCGTCAGTACCCGGCAAAGATAGACGATGTCCACTCAGCTATATGTGCGCCATCCAGATTTCTGGCCGGCATTTAGCCCTGAGGGTAAAAGGCTTCACTGACGAGCTGCAGCATAGGTTCAAAAACCATTGGACTGCAGGCGAGCATTTCTCCGCCGTCAAGGAAGTCGTTGCCTCCGCGGAAGTCGCTGATGCGCCCACCCGCTTCGTGTACCAACAGAGCACCGCCAGCCACATCCCAGGCGTTCAGACCGTATTCATAGAAAATGTCGAAGCGTCCACACGCCACATAGGCCAAGTCGAGCGCTGCCGAACCTAGACGCCGAACAGCTCGCGCTTGGGTAAGGAGGTTGCGCAGCACCACCACCCAGGGTTCGAGGCGGCTGGTATTGTGGTAAGGGAACCCCGTAACCACTAAAGCCTCGTTGAGTGAAGGTCGCGCGCTCACGCGGATGGGCACCTCATTACACCATGCGCCACCGCCTCGCACGGCGTGAAACAGCTCATCGTGAACGACATCGTACACGATGCCCAGCATCAGCTCGCTGCCTGAACGCAGCCCCACACTAATGGAATAGTAGGGAATGCCGTGCAAGTAATTCGTCGTGCCATCCAGGGGGTCAATGATCCAGCACAGCGCTGCTTGAGGCACTCGGCTTACGGTTTCTTCCTCGGTGAAAAAACTCGCTTCTGGGAGCAAATTCCCTAATCGCTCCACCAGCATCTGCTCTGCCGTTCGGTCTACGTAAGTAACCAAACCGCTGCGGTGTTTCTCTTCAATGTGATGTGGCTGCACCTTTTTGGCTTCCTGGCGCAAGAAAGCGCCCACTTCCCGTACTATTCGGCAGGCATGGTGCTGGAGTTTATCCGTGTTGCTTTGTGGCATGTGTTCTGTGCTTTGCTAGCAAAAGTACGGTGCCCAACATACGCACAGAGGCTGGGAAGTATTTTGCTCCTATGTCCGCATTACTTCCTCAAAAGCGGACACGCCGTTCTTGATCTGTACGGGTATTATGAAATACTGGTGAGCGGATGATGTCATTGGGAAAAACGTAAGCTCCGCCGTTGACGTCAACATCCGCGCCCGCTGCGTAGTAATAAGCCTGCCATACCAACAGAGAGCAATACCAGCGGTCGCCGTTTGCCCATTCTTCTGTGGCACAATCGGGTAGACGTGTGCGGTTACAGCCGGCGCCAATCATTGTAGGCGAACAGGGAAAGCGCTTTTTGGCAAAGGGCGAATACAGATCGCCCTCCTGATCTTGTTGCCGCAAAAACGCGGCAATAGCGTCGCGCTGAGCCTTTGGAGCGGCTAAGCGCAGGCGAAAGCGCGAACCCTTGCGCTTCTTGCACCAGTAGTTGTCGTTCTCTATGGGGATGCGGTCGCAGGCATTTGATTTGCCGGCTACGCAGGCCTTTGTCTCTCTTACCTGGCAAAATTCGTCCACCTCTCCACCCCAGGCCTCTATCAACCAAGCATTGGATAAAGACTCTTCTAAATCAACTCCAGGAGCCGAAGTGCGTGAGATGCCCGTGGCATGTCCCCAACCACTGCCCACGCTCTTAGGTGGTGTAGAGGTGCTTCCAAAAATATTCCACATCGGTATATTCGGCCTTATCAGAAGATCACCTGCTTCAAAACCGAGCTGTTTTTCTTCTAGGCGCGAAAATTCAGGGTCTTTCCGCAGCCTGCCCTCGCCCAGTATCGCCTCTTCCAAGGCGCAAGCTTCTTCTTCACGGGTTTCTTGAAAGACGGCGTATGGGTCATAGACGTACAGCGCCTCGCCGCGGTGTTCGGTCAGCACCTTGGCATAGTCGGGCAGTGCTGTTGGCGCGCGAGTAACGCGGTAGAAAGTGGCCAAATCGGTGTAGAACCAGCGCGTTTGCGCGTATTTCCGGCTGTTAAACTCTTCAGGCGTCAACAAAAAGCCCTGGGGGCTGAACACCAACGGAACCACTGCCAGCGCTGGAGTGCGCCCTATCCATCCCGCATTCACCATGCGCTCTGCTTGCTCAAGTGTCCAGAAGTGCTTTTGGGAATGGAAGTCCTGTATGGTCTGACGCTTGTCAGATACAGGAAGCACGCCACGCTGCAACGGATCCATGAAAAGCAGGGTCAGCAGGCCCAAGGTCGCCATTCGAGCCAGAACACTTAGTCGGTGCTTTCTCATAAGTCAGTCATCTTTACCATGAGCTCAGGCAAGCGATTATTTCCTTTTTGGGGCGAGTTTTATTCGAAAGCGGGCAATCTGGGCGTACCAGAACCGCCGTAAACGTTACGCTCAAAATCCGCTTTTGTGCGGGAAATGGGAACCTCAACGCTCGAGGCCTGCCTATTTTTGCGCTCAGCAGTATTCAGAACACGCAACCAACCGCGCTTTTCATGCCCGCTGCTCGTTTTGCTTCTCGTCCTCTCGATTTGTCCTTGCGCCCTCGCCCTGTCAAACAGGCGCCCTATCGTCCTGCATGGCGTTTTGCAGCAGGTGTGCCGCCCTACTTGGGGGGGCCTTACAGCAGCATGTACGCCTCTCAGCCCTGGACCATCCGCCAATATGCTGGCTTCTCTACAGCCGAGGAGAGCAATGCCTTCTATCGCCGAAACCTGGCTGCAGGGCAAAAGGGGTTGTCCGTAGCCTTTGATTTGGCTACGCACCGCGGCTACGACAGCGACCATCCGCGCGTCGTGGGCGACGTTGGAAAAGCCGGGGTGGCTATTGACACGGTAGAAGACATGAAAATTCTCTTCGACCAAATCCCCCTTGACCAGATGTCCGTCTCCATGACCATGAATGGCGCCGTCATTCCCATCATGGCCTTCTTTATCGTGGCGGCTGAAGAACAAGGCGTGCCTCCCCAGGCGCTGAGCGGCACTATACAGAATGACATCCTCAAGGAGTTTATGGTGCGCAATACGTATATCTATCCGCCTGCGGCTTCCATGCGCATTATTGGGGAGATCTTTGCTTATTGTGCTCGATACATGCCGCGCTTCAATTCCATTTCTATTTCGGGTTATCACATGCACGAGGCCGGTGCTCCAGCAGAAATAGAATTGGCTTACACCTTAGCAGATGGTTTGGAATATATCCGCACGGGCCTGGCAGCCGGCTTAGACATTGATGAGTTTGCCCCACGCCTCTCTTTCTTTTGGGGCATTGGCATGAACCATTTCCGCGAAATCGCCAAGATGCGCGCTGGCCGCTTGCTTTGGGCCAAAATAGTGAAGCAGTTCAACCCCAAAAACGCCAAGAGCTTAGCCTTGCGCACCCACTGCCAGACGAGTGGCTGGAGCCTGACGGAACAAGACCCTTTCAACAACGTGGCGCGTACCTGCATCGAGGCCATGGCTGCTGTTATGGGCGGTACCCAGAGCCTCCATACCAATTCCTTCGACGAAGCTCTGGCCCTGCCCACGGATTTCTCAGCCAAAATTGCCCGCGATACACAGCTTTTTATACAGCGCGAAAGCGACGTCTGTCGGGCCGTTGATCCCTGGGCTGGCTCTTATTTCGTTGAGACCCTTACTGAAACCCTTGTTGAGGAAGCGTGGGCGCTTATCCAGGAGGTCGAGGCCCTCGGCGGCATGGCCCGTGCCATCGAGGAGGGATTGCCTAAAATGCGCATTGAGGAAGCGGCTGCCCGAAAACAGGCCCGTATAGATGCGGGTCAGGACCTCATTGTGGGCGTCAACATCTACCAAGTTCAAAACGAAGCGCCCTTCGAGCTGCTTGAGGTGGACAACACCGCCGTGCGCGAGGCCCAGATCCGGCGCATTCAGGAAGTGAAGGCCCGCCGCGACCCCGCACGTGTACAAGCCGCCCTGAAGGCCTTGGAAGAAACCGCTCGCCAAACGCCAGCACCAGGGAAATGGGGGCAACTGTTGGAGCGCGCTGTGGAGGCAGCACGCGCACGAGCTACCCTGGGTGAGATCTCGCAGGCCATGGAAAATGCCTTTGGGCGCTATACTGCTACGCCGCGCACTATTGCAGGCGTGTATGCTGCCGCTGTGGGCAAAAATGCTGAATTTGAGAAAGCCCGCACTATGGCCGATGCTTTCGCTAAACAGGAAGGACGCCGCCCGCGAATCCTCGTGGCTAAACTCGGCCAGGACGGGCACGACCGCGGCGCTAAAGTCATTGCCACTGGCTTCGCCGATCTGGGCTTTGATGTGGATATTGGACCTCTCTTCCAGACACCCGCTGAGGCTGCGCGCCAAGCTGCAGAGAACGACGTGCATATTCTGGGCATCTCTTCCTTGGCTGCCGGGCACAAAACCTTGGCGCCTCAGGCCATCGAGGAACTCCGAAAACTAGGGCGCGACGACATCCTCGTCGTCGTGGGCGGCGTCATTCCACCTCAGGACTATGATTTCCTCAAGCAAGCCGGTGTGGCAGCCGTCTTTGGCCCTGGCACCGTAATACCCAAGGCTGCCCAGGAACTCCTCCGCCTCCTCATGGCAGAGGCGGTACCACCCACCAATCCTTAGCGCCGACGCAAAGGCTACTTTTGCAGCCCTATCCTAAAGCCTGTGCAGCGCGAATTCGTCGTCAACCTTCTGTTGCTAGTGCTGATCAACCTCCTGATCAAGCCCGCCTTTATTTTTGGCGTTGATCTGAGCGTACAGAACCGCCTGCCCTTGGGCGATTACGGCCTTTACTTCACCCTCCTCAATTTTGCCTACCTCTTCCAAATCCTCAGCGATTTTGGCCTGCACAGCTTCAACAACCGACATGTTAGCCGACATCCGCACCTGGTGAGCAAATACCTACCGGTATTGCTCGTGCTCAAGGTGCTACTGAGCGCCTTGTACGTCCTCATAGCCACAGCCATGGCTTACTGGGTTGCGGGCTATGATGGGCGCGCTGTGCGGTTGTTACTTATCATCCTGCTCAACCAAGTGCTGGTGCAGGGAATACTTTTTTTGCGCTCCAACATTTCTGGTTTGGGTTATTACCGGCTCGATAGCACCTTGTCATCGTTAGACAAGTTTCTCATGTTGCTGACCTGTGGCGCCCTGATCTGGTGGTTACCGCCCGCACATTTGACAGCAGAGACCTTCGCATGGGCGCAAACATTGGCTTTGGGTGTGGCCCTTTTTGCTGTAGGCATTATCCTGCGCATCAAGGGGCGGGTGTCACTCAGACTTCCTGCCTATTCACGGAGTCGTTGGCAGAGCCTACTCCTGATGCTTTTCCGCGAAAGCGCTCCTTATGCCTTGGTCATCCTGCTCATGAGCGCTTATACCCGGCTGGATGCTGTATTGTTGGAGCGCCTGCTGCCCGATGGCCACTTTCATGCGGATGTTTACGCCAGCGGCTATCGCCTTCTCGACGCAGCCAACATGTTGGGCTATCTTTTCGCATCGCTACTGCTGCCCATGTTTGCGCGTCTGCTGGGCCGGCAGGAAGATGTGCGCCCGCTGACTGCATTGGCTTTCCGGCTTCTTTGGGCCGGTGCCGTATTGTTGGCTGCAGTTGTCTTTTTCGCACGCGCTGACCTTATGGGCTGGATGATGCCCACCCGAGCCAATGCCTATCGGTGGGACACCCTAGGGCTGCTTATCTGGGCATTTGTCCCTATGGGCGTTACCCACATCTTCGGCACACTTCTCACTGCCGATGGGCAGCTGCTGAAAATGAGCCGCTTCTTCGCCATAGGTATCGTTCTAGATGTGCTGCTTGACTTATGGCTCATCCCGCGTTATCAAGCTATAGGTGCCGCAACTGCGGCCTTGTGTACGCAGACATTTGTAGCGGTAGCCATGGTAATCTTCTGCCTACAGCGCTTCCACTGGCGCCTTTCCGTTCAGGTCGTTTGGCCCTTCGCGGCTTACGGAGTGGGCGTCTTGGCCATTGGTGCTGCCCTATTTACCTTCCTTTCCATTGCCTGGTGGCTAAGTGCTGTCGCTCTCGGCGGGGTGGCTTTCCTTCTTGCCGTCGGCCTAAAGCTATTGCCCGTGCGGTTGTGGGCGGCGTTGAAATGAGAGGTTGCCCAGTGGCGACGAATCCCCGGGGTTTTTCGAGGAATTGAAAAGGGGCCACATTCTCTAGTGAGAAATCCGAAAAGCCTGTTTCTCAAGCCACCTACTCTATCTCCGCCGCTATTGCGCCGCTCTCACCAAGGCTGTTTTTGGGAAAAAACAGCTCTAGCGCTTTGACTCGGTTTTTTCGCGCACCTGCGCCCACAGTGCCTTTGGCTTGGGCTTAGCGTGTGCCCGTCTCGCCCTTGGATCTTAATAATGGCGTAGCTGCACCCAAGTGTCGCCGTGCTTGCAAGCGCGGAGGCGAGAGGCCGCCATTTCGCCATTATTAAGGCCGGAAAGCGGGACGAAAACACGCACGGGGCCAATCAGGAGCCGTGCGCCAGGCCGCTACGCCCACAGCAGTGGCTCCGAAGCCGGCAGCCGTTTTTTCACCCCAAAAAACGGAGGTAAGAAAGGCGATGAGGGTAGAATGTGACCGCTTCTACTTTTCACTTAAAAATGGCAGGCCCTGCGGACACTCCGGAAAATATTCATCATTCATCATTCATCATTTCAAAATAGCAGGCTCTGAGGGCGCTTTGGAAAATATCATTCATCATTCATCTCCATTAAAAAAGCCGAACGCGGACTTTTCCGGCTCGGCATGGTAAAAAGAAATTACTAAACACGGGTTTCTTTTCTTCACTTGGGAGGGCTTGGGCGCTGCTTCAGAATTTTTTCAGCAGCGCAATGACATCGTCTTGGGAGGCAGGTTTAGGGATGAGTAATAATTGGGGCAGCGCTCCTGTTTCAGTAGTTGCCAGGGCTATCCAGTGCTGCTGGCCAGTTCGTGCTATGGCTACGACGCTGGCTGGGTAACCCACCGGAGTGTGCTCCGAGCAAAAGCGCGAGCTGGCCACGTTGCCCGACAATTCAATGGCCGTGTTAGTGTTCTCAAAGACGAGGAAAACGCGGCTATTGAGCGCTGTAAACTGCGCTGGCAGTTCAACGCACAGCGTGGTGGTGGGTTCGGGCAATACGCGGGCGCAGTTGAACCACCCTAGCTGCGGCAGTTGGGCTTCATAACCTGATTGCAGGTTACCGCCCAATGGGCTGGGCCACAGCACTGGTAGTGCTGGGGTGTTACCACCTCGCCACCCTACCACCTTGCCGCTGTCGTCTGTTTTCGCGCTGAAGATGGTCATGTTGTTCTCAGGGGGAGTGACGGGTATTTGTACTTTGATAAAAGCGCCCGGGCGCAAACGCAAAGGCTGGCCCGAACATGTAGCCTGAATCTGCAGGATACCTGCGCTTTCAAGCACTTCTCCACCGGGGTAAGTTATCAGTGGCAGCTGGCGCGCTAAAAGATCTCCTTTCTGGGCGACAAACAGGGCGCTTATCTTCAGGTCCGGGCATGTGCTGCATGGCACCGGCGCGCCATTGTCGTCTTCGAAAAGCGCCTCTGTATCGCTCAGGAACAGGCGAACACCAGAGGGATGCGTCAGAATGGTGTCTTCTATGGGTGTTCCTTTGCCCTCGAAATAGAAAGTAGAAGAAGTATTTTCATCAGGTACTTGTGAAAACAGGCTCTGAAGGTCTTCTTCCACGGGGGCATAAGGCACAAACTCATACACATCCTGACGGCAAGCGCTGGCCCATAGCAGGCCCCATGCCAACAGAAGGTAAGTATAGCCTATGTGCGTTCTCAGGTGCATCTTCGCGTATGTCAAGTATGTTCTGATGGTTGCAAGACGCGGGAGCGCGAAAAGTCGCTGCCCCGGGGCTGTTGCCCTGAGAAGGATTATTTCAAAAAAGCCAACATCAGCTAAAAGCAGCGCCGGCTACTTGCTGTCCAGTATTTGCGAGACCCCTAGGCGCAAACCCACTAAGTGTTGCCGCTGCTCAATGGGGTAGGACGCTGCAGTAATGGGCCGCAACACCCAGCGGAAGTAGGGTTCGGCAAATAGCCGCGTGCGCGGTGCAACGTGATAGAACCACTGCATAGTGCCGTTGGCGCTCAAGCCTACGCGAGGCGAATAGACCTCGCGCCCTTCACTGCCTGGCGTGAAGGAAAGAGGGTTGCCGTCGGTGTCCAGGATAGTGCCGCGCTTATGGAATAGCACGTTGGCGGAAAACCCTGCGTTGAGGCTGATGCCTACCACTCCACTGCGCCACTCCGCCCCTATCTGGAGCGGAATGTCGAGCAGGCCAAAGCGGTTGTAGGTCTTAATGTATTCAGCCCCGTACTCGACGCCAACGGTGTCTACCACACTCACCCATTGGCCGTTGATGAGTTTTTGGGTAATGGTAACGTGATATCGGATAAAGTCGGGATTGGTGTATTCGAAGCGCTCCGTCCACTGGTCATAATGTAGCCCTGTGCGCACCACAATGTGCGGATGCAAGAAATAGGAGAGGCGAATGCCTGCGTTGAAGGCTCCTTCGGGCGTTTCTGTGCGGCGGCGCTGGGTAACGTACGTATCCAGTTCGGCATCGCGAACGTTCCACTTGGGCAATGACCACGCAGGGCCGGCATAAGCATCGAGCAGCCAGACCTTCCCCTTGTCGCTGAAGCTATAGCACTTGCGCGTAGTGCTGCGCGGCTTTCCGGCAGGTTCGGAGGCTGCCGGCTGCAACGGAGGGGCGCTCAAACCTGGAGAAGATAGCGCGATAGGCTTAACGGGCAAAAAATGAAGGGCTTCGGAGGCCAAAAGCGCAGAGGAAACCGGATGTTGATAGGTAGAGGCGTCTTGCTCTTCTTTTCCGGCCGTTATCTCTGCTTGTTCCCAGGAGCTAACGGTGGGCATGTCAACTTGCCTCTCTCGCGCTGAGGAGACTAGTATGGGCGGCGTGGGTATCACCTGCTGGGCGGTTTTTGAAGGTGAGGTGAGTGAAGGGACTGAAGGAGAAGCACCCGATGAGATAAGCCCCATAGCAGGCGAGGAGGGATGGTCAGTAGCAGGCTCTTCAATAGTGGGCAAGAAAGCCTCCTCCGTTGTCATTGTTGCAGGCCACAACCACAAACCTATACTGCTAACGCTGATGAGGAACATTCCGAGCAACCACCACAAGGCCAGGCGACGCCGGCGGCGGCGCTGCAACGTCTCGCTTACGCCCTCCCATACGAAAGTGGGCGGTGCCACTTCTGCGTGCTGCAGGCGGCGGCGAATGCGTTGGTCCATGTGTTGTTCCGGTCGTTCCATGTGTCGGCGTCGGTTAGTCGGAGGATACGGTTAGGTTTGGATAAATCTTTTGCAACTGCTCGCACAGCCAGCGCCGAGCTTTATTGAGTTGTGAGCGAGAAGTGCTTTCTTGGATGCCCAGCATCTCGGCCACTTCAGCGTGCGAATAGCCCTCGATGGCGACCAGGTTGAACACGATACGATAGCCATCGGGTAGGCGGCTGATGAGACGCAGCAGTTCCGCTTCCGTAAGGCAGTCTATAGCGTCAGGTTCGATGGGGGCTTCGGGCATGCGCTCCCAACCGCTGCTCTCGTACTCAAAACGCTGGCGCTGGTACATGCGCAGGGCGGTGTTAATGATGATGCGGCGAATCCACCCCTCAAAAGAACCTTGGAATTGAAACTGCTCCAACTTGGTAAAGACCTTAATGAAACCCTCCTGCAAAATGTCGGCAGCGTCGGAAGGCGTGCGAGCATAGCGCAAGCAAACGGCGTACATCTTGCTGGCGTAGCGCTCGTATAACATACGCTGACAGCGGGCGGACCCGCGCAGACAACCCCGGATGAGTTCTTCTTCGTTCATCAACAGGTCATGTGCCGATTTTTGTGATTGCCGAAAACAGGCCGGGAATCGTCCCGAAGGTACGCTTACTAACGCAGATGCGGAAGCGCGATTTTTTGCTGCCTGCTGTCTTTTGGGCTTTTTTTTACCCTCCCGTTACAACACGGAATGCTCGATGAAGGGCTGCCGTTGTGGGTAGTCGGTCGTATAGTGCAGTCCACGGCTCTCGCGTCGGTGCGAGGCCGAGCGCGTGATGAGGTATGCAATAGTGATAAGGTTGCGCAACTCCATCAGCTGAGGGCTAATGGTAGTGGTGCGGTAGAGGTCTTCCGTCTCCTGATAGAGCAAAAAGAGGCGGTCGAGGGCGCGCTTCAGACGAATGTTGGAGCGCACGATGCCAACGTAGTAAGACATGATCTCGCGCAGTTCCTTGAGGCTTTGGGTGATGAGCACCATTTCCTGCGGTTCGGTAGTGCCTTCAGCGTTCCAGTCGGGCACGTCTTCCTGGTATTTCCACTGGCCCACCTGCTCGCGCGTGTCTAAGGCGATGCGGTGTGCGAAGACCATGGCCTCTAGCAGCGAGTTGGAGGCCAAGCGGTTGGCGCCGTGTAGCCCCGTGGAGGAGCATTCGCCCGCCGCGTACAGCCGATGGATACTGCTGCGGCCCCAAGGGTCAACTCGGATGCCACCGCACATGTAGTGGCACGCCGGCGCTACGGGGATGAGGTCGCGCATGGGGTCAATGCCGATGCTCAGACACTTGTCGTAGATGGTCGGGAAGTGCGCCACAAAGGCCTCTTTGTCCAAGTGGCGGCAGTCCAGGTACATGCAGTCGGTGCCGCGCTTTTTCATCTCAGAGTCAATGGCGCGGGCCACGATGTCGCGCGGAGCCAAGGACTGGCGCGGGTCATAGAGGTGCATGAACTCCTCGCCTTCGGCCGTCTTCAGGATGCCACCAAAGCCGCGTACGGCTTCGGAGATGAGAAAAGCCGGGTTTTCGCCCGAAGGATGATACAGGGCTGTGGGATGAAACTGCACGAACTCCATGTTTTCCACTCGCCCTTTAGCCCGGTAAGTCATGGCGATGCCGTCGCCCGTGGCAATGACGGGGTTGGTTGTTGTTTTGTACACTTGGCCGGCGCCGCCAGTGCAGAGCACGGTGGTTCGAGACAGAATAGTGTCTATCTCGCCGGTTTCCTTATTTAAAGCGTAGCACCCATAGCACTCGATGTCGGGCGTTACGCGGATGACCATGCGCCCTAGATGGTGCTGCGTAATGAGGTCTAGGGCAAAATAATGCTCCAGGATTTCAATGTTCGGAAACTGGCGCGCTGCTTCCATGAGGGTGCGCTGCATTTCCCAGCCTGTCAGGTCTTTGTAGTGCAGGATGCGGTGCTCTGAATGCCCGCCCTCACGCGCCAGGTCGTAGCGGTCTGAGTGGTCTTTTTCCTTGTCGAAACGCGCGCCCCACTCGATGATCTCGCGCACGCGTTCGGGGCCTTCGTACACCACTATCTCCACGATGTCGTGTTTGCACAGGCCATCGCCGGCATCGAGCGTGTCTGCAATGTGCTTTTCGTAGGTGTCTTTCTCCAGATCCCACACTGCGGCGACGCCGCCTTGGGCGTAGCGCGTGTTGCTCTCGCCAGCGTCGGTTTTTGTCAACACCAACACCCGCCTGTCGGGGTGCATCTGGGCTGCCTTGATAGCAAAGGTGAGGCCAGCAATGCCAGAGCCGAGAACGAGAAAATCAGTTTTGATGCGCGCCATAAAGCGTTTCAGAAACCATACACCAATGACAAGGACCAGGCAGCATTCTTCAAGGAGCCAACGATGTTCTGCAGCGATGACCCACTGCCCACGTTCTTCAACCCCCGATTGAGGCGCAGGTGCAGGCCGATATTGCCCAGGTCAAGCCCGCCGCCGACATGCCAACCCAGGTCTACCTTTTCCAAAGCCTCCCTGTCGAAGCCGATGGGATTGCCCTGCTCGTCTTTGAATTCACCGTTGGCGTTGGCCAACAGGCTGGCATTCAGCCCAGCGTGCAGGTTGATGATGCTCAGGTTGTACTCCAGCGAGAGCGGCACCTCAATGTAGGCCGATTTGATAGACGAAATGAAGCTATCGCGTTTGAAAGAGGCGCCTTTGGTAGCGTAGAGCACCTCGGGGCGCAAGGAGAAATTGCCCTTGCCCAAAGGAATCTTGACAAAGGCGCCTCCCAGCAGCCCGATGCGTCCGTTGCGGTCTTGCGCCTGGGCGTCGTCGTAGAGGTTACTGCCCGTGAGGCCCAAGCGAAGGCCGAAGCGCGCTTTGCCTTCAGTCATTTGCCCCTGCAGCGGCGAGGCAAGGGCAAAGAGGAAGTACAGCAGAAATAAAGGGAGGTACCGCATGAGTGGAGATGTGGGTCTGGTGAAAAGATGTAGTGAGGGCGCTAAAACGCAGCAATGAAGATCGGGTTTTGCCGTCGGGAAAAAAGCCATGCCGGAGCTACGAGGAAAGCAACTGGCGTAATTCGGCAATCTTCTTCAATCCTATCTTCAGCATATGTTCCTTGTCAAAGCTCTTGGATTTCCGATAGCTCCAGGTTTTGAGCGCATTCCTGATGGTATCCAAGTCGCATTTCCCATCATTCTGCTCCACGATAAAGTCCAACGTGGAGAGCAACTCCAGGCCGAAGTCGGAATAAAAACCGTCCAGGTAGCGCTTGGTACGCTCGACGATTGCGCGCTCCTGAGCCAAGCCCTCTTGGTTGAGGTATGCCAAAACCTCCGGCTCCGTATCCATTGCCAACGAGATAGGTTCAAAAGGCCCCTTGTTCTTGTCGCTGTAGCCGCTCAAATAGCTGCCATTCAGATAGTGGATCACATGGCGCACTTTGCCAGAGTAAGGGCCGTAATACTTGGGCTTGAACTGAAGCTTGAAGTGCTTCGCTGCACCAAAACGCTGCAAGAAATAGGCGACCTTCTCCGCAGCAAATTCAGAAACCAGCTCTCCCTCTCGCACCAATTCGTACAGCACCGCCAACAGCATGGCCCGAGCAGGTGTGAGCTTGGCGCGTTCCTTGCGCATCTTCTCCGCAATCTCTACCGATGGTTCGTATACGAAAACTTCACAGTCAAGCGCCCCCAAGTGCTGAATGATGAGCTCCTTCACTTTTGGCCAATGCAGGCCGCCATTGCCCGCTCCCAAGGGCGGTAGTGCTACTGAGGACAACCGACGCACCTTTATCTCTTCCGCAAGTCTTCTCAACCCAGCCTCAGTGTATTCATACGCTGAGGGCTTGCGCCAGTCGGTCTTCGTCGGAAAATTAATGATAAGCTTCCGCCCAGTGTGCAAGGAGGTATCTTCGGTGATAAGCAGCTCGCCAATTTGCAACTGCCCTGCCCGACACGCTTTCTGATACGCGATAAAGTTGTTTGGAAAAAGCTGCTTGAATTGCAGCGCTACACCCTTGCCCATCACACCGACGGTATTGACGGTGTTCACTAGTGCCTGCGCGTTGCTGTCGAAGAGGTTGCCCGTTGTGAAAATAACCATGGAACTCAAAAATAGTAATCAGGCCGGATCTGAATCATTGAAATAGGGACGCCCATTTCTTCCAACTTGTCTTTGGCTGTGCTATTGTAAACGGCAAATGCCGTCAGCGCCTCGAATGGCAAGTCTGTCGCCAAGAGCAACTCGGCCTCTTTTTTCCTTTTTAGGTCGGGGTAATGCCATACTCGAAAATGTGCGGCACGTTCTCAATATGGGTTATGCGATAAATCCGTATCTCTTCTAAGTTTATCAGTGTATGAGCCATTAAAGAAATAGCGTGGAAGAATAACGACCTGTGTGCTCAATTACTTCGAGAGTCTCCATCTTCTTCAATCCCGCTTCAACCCCAGCCCCGCCTTTTCAGAGATTTCGAGCATGCGGTTGATGCTCCGGACGCCTTGCTCGATGACCCAGTCGGGCAGCGTGATTTCAGGTTGTTCGTACTGCATGCACAGGTAGAGCTTTTCCATGGTGTTGCGCTTCATGTGTGGGCACTCATTGCAGGCGCAATTGTTCTGGGGCGGCGCCGGGATGAACGTCTTGTGCGGGCTGGCTTTCTGCATTTGGTGGATGATGCCCGGCTCTGTGGCGACGATGTACTCCGTGGCCGAGTCGTTGATGGTAAACTTGAGCAGGCCTGTGGTGCTGCCAATAAAGTCAGCCATCTCCAGGATGTGCGGCTCGCATTCTGGGTGGGCGATGAACTTGGCATTCGGGTGCCGCGCCTTGAGCTTAACGATGCGCTCGTGGCTAAAGATTTCGTGCACCATACAGGAGCCATTCCAGAGCACCATATCGCGGCCAGTTTTTTTGATGAGATAGGCTCCCAGATTCTTGTCTGGCGCAAAGATGATGGGCTGCTCCTTGGGTATGCTTTCAATGATGGCCAGCGCATTCGTGCTGGTGCAGCAGATGTCCGTCAGCGTCTTCAGCTCTGCCGAGCAGTTGATGTAAGAAACCACAATGTGGTCGGGATACTTTTCCTTGAACTTGCGGAACAGATGCGGCGGGCAGGAGTCGGCTAAGGAGCAGCCCGCTTTCAGATCGGGTAGGAGGACCTTCTTCTGTGGCGACAACATTTTGGCCGTTTCTGCCATGAAATGAACGCCGGCAAAGACAATGATGTCTGCATCCGTTTGCGCGGCCTTTTGGGATAGACCTAAAGAGTCGCCGATGAAATCGGCTACATCCTGGATTTCAGAGTCCTGGTAGTAATGAGCCAGTATGATGGCGTTCTTCTCGCGTTTGAGGCGTTGAATTTCAGCGACGAGGTCCAGCTCAGGGTCCACCTCAATATCCAGAAAGCCCTTTCGCTCGAGATTTTGCATGGCGCGAGAAAGCAGGTCAGTGGTCATAATAGCGAGGGTGAGTTTGGGTAACGCAAAGGGGAGTAGTGCGGCAAAGGTGCATTTCCTGAACAAAGATACTGCCCTTGAGTTTGCGCTCCAAGCAATCGAGTAGCCTACCTTTGTCGCCCTGAAGGGATTTTGCCCATGTTGCTGTATAATGTAACCATCACTGTTGACCTCGATGTACATGAAGACTGGCTCCAGTGGATGCGCCAAGTACACATCCCCGACGTATTGGCCACGGGCTTCTTCCGCGGCTACCGCATGAGCCGCCTGCTTCAGCACGAACACCCCAACTCAGCCATCTACACCGTGCAATACGAGGTGGACAGCATGGAGCAGCTGCAGCGCTACTGGAGCGAATGCGCCCCACGGCTCCAGCGCGAGCATCTCCAGCGCTACGGCGATAGGTGCGCCGCCTTCCGCACCGTGATGGAGGTTTTGGAAGAACAAGACAGCTAAACCTTCATGCCGGCGCTGCCTGGCATAACGCATCCCAGTATTCCACAGCGCGCCGCGTGTGCGGGATGCAAATGGAGCCACCTACCAAGTTGGCAATAGCAAAGACCTCAAATACCTCATCGGTACTCACCCCCAGTTGGTGGCACTGGCCCAAGTGATAGCGGATGCAGTCATCGCAGCGCAGCACCATGGAGGCCACCAAGCCGAGCAGCTCCTTGGTCTTCGCATCCAGTGCGCCGCTCTGGTAAGCCTGATGGTCGAGGCTCCAAAAGCGCTTAATCACCTTGTTATCATGGCTCAAGATGCGCTCATTCATACGAGCGCGATAGGCATTAAACTCTTGTACAAGACTCATAAAGAGAGGTTAAAATGTAGTCAGCAGGTAGGCTACCGCACAATGAGCACCGGAATGCGCACCGCGTGCCGCACCGCATCAATGGTGGCCCCGAAGATGAGGTCCTTTAGCGTGCGGTGGCCGTGAGCGCCCATGACCAACAGGGTAACGGGACGACCTTCGAGCAATCGGGGCAGCTCTTGGCGCGCTTTTCCAAAGCCAATGAGCACATCGCATTCGTAGCCCATTTGGTGCAGATGTTCTGCGTATTGATTCAGGATTTTTTTATCTTCGTAGGTTTCTAGGTCGCGAATTTGGTCGCCCATGACCCAGGCCCCAGCCGTCTCTACAACGTGCACCAACAAATAGCGAGCTTTTTTACCCCCCAGCTGAAGGGCATGCTGCAAAGCCCTCGCGTCGGCCTCTGTAAAGTCGAGCGCCACGGCGATGTGGAAAAAATCAGCAGCCGACGCTTCTCCGATGTCGGAGAAAGCTCCATGTGGCAGGGTCTTGTGCAGGCGGCGCTGCGCAGGGTGTACGATGGGTTTCACCACAATATAACCCAGCATGACCACCGCAAAAAGAAGAAGCGGCACCACCACCCAGCGTATCCAGGCAGCGTAGTGAGGCGCCTGTGCCATCCAGGCCGTTACTTCTTCGGCCACTAACCAAATGTTCAGCCCTACTATCACTGTAGCGCTTGCCCAGCCAGCCAGTTTCGTCCACGGCCCAATGGCAAACTCTCCCATGCGCTCGCGGCTGCTCGTGTAGTGCAGCAGAGGCACGATGGCAAAGCCCAACTGCATGCTCAAAATGACTTGACTAAGCACGAGCAAGTCCCCTGTCATTTCTTCACCCAGCAGCGAAATAGCTACAATGGCTGGTATAACTGCCAGCAGGCGCGTCAGTATGCGGCGCAGCCATGGAGCTATGCGAAGATGTAAATAACCTTCCATCACAATCTGACCCGCCAACGTACCCGTAACTGTGCTGCTCTGACCCGCTGCAATTAGGGCGATAGCAAAGAGCACTGGCGCATAACTCTCGCCCAGCAAAGGCGCTAGCAATTGGTGTGCATCCTGAATCTCCGACACTCCCGAGTAGCCGTGCTTGTGAAACACTGCAGCAGCCAAAATGAGAATAGCCGCATTCACAAACAGCGCCATGTTCAGGGCTATAGCTGAGTCCGCAATATTGTAGCGGATGGCCTGCCGGATGCCCTGGGCTGATTGGTCAATCTTGCGCGTCTGTACCAAAGCCGAATGCAAGTACAGGTTGTGCGGCATTACGGTGGCCCCAATAATGCCAATTGCAATAAACAGCGCTCCTCCTTCGGGAATAGAAGGCACCAAACCCGCCGCCATATCGCTCAGCACTGGCTTGGCTAGCACCATTTGGATAGCAAAAGCCATCCCTATGACCCCGATAAGCGCCAGAATAAAAGCCTCCAATTTGCGTATGCCTAATTGCATCAGAAACAACAGCAGAAAGGCATCCAGCACGCTGATGGATACCCCCCACACCAAAGGAATCCCGAAAAGCAGTTGCAGCCCAATCGCCATGCCCAGCACCTCCGCCAAGTCTGTAGCCGCAATCGCTACCTCCGCCAAAATGTAGTTGAAGATATTCACTGCCCGCGGATACAACTCGCGCGAAGCCTGCGCTAAGTCTCGCCCCGCCACTACCCCCAGCCGCGCGCTCAGACTCTGCATCAGCAGCGCGATGAGGTTCGACATGACCAACACCCACAGCAGGGCGTAGCCAAAACGGCTGCCCCCTGCCAAGTCAGTGGCCCAGTTGCCAGGATCCATGTACCCCACACTCACCAAGTACGCCGGACCAATAAATGCCAACAAACGGCGGAATGGCCCGCCTTTCACGTTGGTTTCCACACTGCTATGTACCTCAGAGAGCGAACGTTGTTGCGGTGTCTTATTCATGATGGTTGCTTGGCTTTATGCTTTCACGGGTTCTACAAATAGACTGCGCCCAACCTTATCGCTCAGCATGAGCTCCTGTCCGCTCTCGAGCAGGTGTACGCGCAGCGAATGGTCAAACTCAATGCGCTCCAATATCTTCAAGCACGTGCCCAGCCCAATGCCCAAGCGGTCTAAATACTGCAGAAAAGTGGCGCTGTGGTCATCTACCCCTACCACGACGACCACAAGCCCCGCCGATGTGTCGCCTAGCAAATGACGCTCGCCCTCGGGCCACTCCCCGCGCGCATTGGGTATAGGGTCGCCGTGCGGGTCAAAGCGCGGTTTGCCCAGAAAAGCATCCAGTCGCTCTATCAAATCCGGATGATACACGTGCTCCAACTGCTCGGCCATCTCGTGCACCTCGTCCCACTGAAAACCCAGCTTCTCGGTCAGAAACACCTCCCAAAGCCGATGCCGCCGCACTAAGGCTGTGGCGATGCGCATGCCCTCCTCCGTCAACTGCACACCGTAGTACTTCTCATAAGTGGCCAGCTGCTTCTCCGAAAGGCGCCGCAACATGTCCGTAACCGAGGGTGCGGTGGTCTGCATCTCGGCAGCCAATGCTCCCGTAGTAACCGGCTCCTCTCCCCTGCGCGAAAGCTTCAGGATGGCCTTCAAGTAGTTCTCTTCTGATGGGCTGTACATGGCCTGAAAATTTTATCTTCAGGCGCAAAGGTATTGTTTTTTAGGTTTGCCTAAAAAATATTCGCCAGCAAACCCAAACACCTACCCGAGGTTTGCCTCCTGCTCCTACCCCGCGTCTCCTTCTCTTTGCATCTGAGGCGGCTTTTCTCCCCTCCGTTTTTTTGGGAAAAACGGCCGCCGGTTTCACTTCTACATCCGCACTCAGAGGCCTTTACACGGCTCCGATTTAGTCCCGGTCATGTTTTCGGCTCGCTCTTGGCCTTAATAATAGCGCACAGGCATCTCTACATCTCCGCGCTTGGCGCAGGGTGGCGGTGCAGTTAGCCCTCAAGCGCGGCGACACTGAGGTGCGGTTGCGCCATTATTAAGACCCGAGGGCGGGACGGGCACATACCAAGCCCAGGCTGTAGCGCTAAGGCTGCCTGCACGCACGTGAACCAGGCCAAGGCTCGTGGGCCGTTTTTTTCCCAAAAAAAGAAAGATAGTTGTCGTAGCAGCGGCGTAAGTAACGAGCCGAGGACTGCCCATTTGTCGTCATCCTCACTTCAGCACAAAATCACTGTACTGAAGGTCGGCGGTGATGATGCGCGGCGCTTTGGCATCGCCCGCGAAGCCGGTGATGTTCGTTCGTCCGCCGGGGATAGTTACACGGGCCATGGTCATTATGTTTGGCGTGTGCACGTCTGTATGCTTGCTTTTGGCATCGAGGCGGAAAGCAGTGCCTGGCTCGACGGATATTTTTACATCTGTGTACTTGGCTTGTAGGCGCGCTTCGGTGAACTGACGGCCCAAGGTGCTGACGCTGATTTGCCCATACGAGAGGTCTGTATCGAGAGTGTTATTGAGGCGCTCGATGCGTGTATCGGTGTACTGGGCGGTGAGGAAGAGGGCGCTCACTTGGCGCGCGCGCACGTCGGAGTATCGGGTTTGGATGCGGAGGGTTTCCACCTCGCCGAAGTTGAGCTTGTCGTACTTGGAGGTGAGGCGCACTTGGCCTGCTTGGGCGATGCGGAGTTCCGAATAGCGCGTATCCATGCTAACCTCAGCGGCATGTTCGCTGTTAAGGTCGGCGTAGCTCAAGGAGCCAGTCAGGTTGCGTACTCGATTTAAGGAGGCTTTTCCGTAGGAGAGTGCTAGGTCGGCATCGCCACTGAGGTTTTCTCCGCGGAAGTTGCCGTAGCGTATTTCAGCCAACAGCTTGCCTTTTAGGTTGGATACATAGACGTCGCCGTAGCGGTTGCGCAAGTCAAGCTGGTTATCTGCCGGCAGCCATAGGTCGTAATGAATGCTGAACTCACCCTTCCGATTGCCTAGCAAAGCCAGACCGGAGGAGGCTTCCTGCACGACTGTTTCAGCCTTCACGTAATCGGCAGTATTGAGGAAGTTGATTTTTATCCCTTCAAAAAGGCGGTCGGCGCTGCGTTGATCAGGTGCGTTGACGATGATGGTAATCTCCATTTTGACGAGGCGCTGATTCCAGGTATTTACCTTGACATTGCCAAAGCGGTTGTCAACGGCCGTAGTGCCATTGGCTGAAATAGGGAACTCGCGGACGATTTTTTTAGAAAACTCTTGTTCTGGTCTGTTGTCTCTCGGGGCAGCGCTTACTCCGCCACATAAGAGGAGGAGGGCGATGGAGAGGAGGCTATATTTCTTCAGTGTCATATTTCCTGCTGTTGTAGTCGGGTGAAGAGTGCTGCTGCTGTAGATATTGCAATACGCGCTCGAGGATGGCAATACGCGCCCTGTAGTTGTCAATCATGGCTCGTACGATGGCTTCCCGATTGGCAGGGGGGACTTGGGCCAGCTCGGCCTGCAATTCGGTCATTGCTAGGTCCATCTGCCTAAGGTCTTCAAGTACAGAGGCTTGGCGATAAGTGCTCAGCTGGCTCAGGCGCTCCTGGCGCACCTGTATTTCTCTTTGGAGGTAGTTTTCCAGTTCGGCATATTCGGGCGACAGGTCTCCTAAGGCCATTTCTGCACCGCCCCCGGAGCGTGCGGCACCATACCAAAGGCCAATACCAATACCAGCGATGAGAAGTGCTACAGCGGCGGCGGCTAGACGCAGAGAGCGCATCCAGTGCAGGTGCATGGGCGGGGCCGGTGGCAAGGCCTGAGCGATGTGGTACCACACGTGTGGTTCTGGGTGGTGCGTATCGAATGCATCTCGATGCTTTCGGATGAAGGTTTCTAGCTCATCGTCGTGGGGCGCATCGAGGGCCGCAGCGATGTGCTTCCAAGAGCGCTGTTCTTCAGGAAGTGCAGCATCAAACAAAGGAAGGTGTGCCGCTATGAAGCGCTCTTCGGGGCCCAGAGCAGGCCATCGGTCCAGCTGTCTGGCTATGCGCTCCCAAACGTACTCGGGTGCTGGGGCGCTGTCGAGGGCATCGCGGTTTTGCCGGATGAAGTCCTCTATACAGTTGGGTGTGTTCATGCTCCGTTTGCTTTAAGAAGTTCGCGTAGGCGCGCTCGGGCGCGGCTATACTGTGATTTGGAGGTTGCCTCGGTAATGCCGAGGATGTCGCCTATTTCTTCATGGTCGTAGCCTTCAATGGCGTAAAGGGTGAAGACGGTGCGGTATCCATCAGGCAGTTCGCGAAGGGCCTCGTTGATGCGCGTTACGGTAAGCGAAGCGTGATTGTCTTCTTCTGGCTCTTCGGCGCGGTCTTCTTGCTGGTCGAGAGGTACAATGAGCGTGCGGCGGGTTTTGAGAAAGTTGATGGCTTTGTTAATGGCGATGCGCTTTATCCAGGCGCCTATGGTGCTTTCGTATCGAAAGGTGTCTATTTTGGTAAATACTTCAATGAACGTGCTTTGCAGGAGGTCTTCGGCGTCTTGTGGCTGCCGCACCATGCGGAGTAGAGTGTTGTAAGTCGCCTTGGCGTACAGCTGGTATAGTTCAAATTGCGCATTGCGCCGCCCCTCTTTGCAGCGCTCGATGAGTTCTCGGTGTGTTACGGTTGCGTTCATGGTGTCATTGCTGTGTGAAAAGACAATAGGCCGGCTTTTAGGGTTGCACCCAGAAACGAAGACGCCACTCCTTGCGGTACTGAGGAGTGGCGTCTTCGTACGAGTGGATGACCTCACTGAAGCTCTATGATTTTCCGAAACAACTCCTGCTCGTCGCCAGGGCGGAAGCCTTTGTGGTGATAGGCTATCTTACCCTCCTTGTCAATGATGAATACTTGCGGTAGTCCATTGAGGCCGCCCGGCATGACGGAGCGGAAGAGCCGATGCACGTCCCAATACACCTCAAAGGGAAAGCCCTTTTCCTGCGCGATGCGTTTGATGTCGCGGAAGCGGTGCGGAAAGTCAATGGAAATAGCTAACAGGCGGAAGTTGGCCTGCTGCCTCCAGGCGGCGTAGTTAGCCGTGTAGGTGCTTAGCTCCACATGGCACGGCATGCAGGTGGTGAGCCAGAAGGCCAGCACGATAGGCTGCGACGGCCCCGACTTTGGTTGGGCAAGTACGTCCTTGGAGATGAACGTCTGCACACTGTCCATGTCCGTCAGCAGGATGTTAAAGGGATAGATAGTGTCCAGCGCATAGGCCGGTTGGTGGTAGATGATGGACTGACTTTGCGCACTTTGGAGGGTGCACCCTAGGCAAAGGGTCAGGACCAATGGGTAAAGAGACTTCATAGAGCGGGTTTTTGCGCGATGAATACAGATACTTCCGGCCGTTGTTGGGCAAAAGTACGGTGCCTACCGATATTTTTGCCGCTGGGCAGTACTGGGCCTCCTCCAGGCGGGTGCAGTGCTCTCTTTCTTATCCCTATTGGTAAAAACTTAGCCAGCCTGAAAAAGGATAGGTTTTCCATCAAAAACGTCAATCAGGTTCTGGAAAACGTTCATTGAATGTTTGCGTAGCG
>FWPU01005123.1_pt1 | contig 29130 bp, 31 predicted proteins | sample 2228361 | NCBI WGS metagenome assembly FWPU01 (sample SAMEA103939777, study PRJEB20133) | metagenome | reverse complement strand
GGCAGGGGGGAGGGGCAAAATTCCCCTCCCTGCCAGGGGAATTCCCGGGGCAAGAAACCCGGCGGGCTCAATACCTTTTATACTTTTAGCTAGCGGTTTGTCAATATAAAATAGAATCTGCCATTGCCAATATAGTTACCGAGAATCAATACTACCAGTCTTCGGAGGAGAACGAACCGGAAATGGTGGCCTGGAACGATTTCCCTATGGCCGGGCCTGGGGAACCCTGGGACCCGTCGCCCTCGAAGAAATATCTCTTTTGAAGATGTCAACGAACGATTGCTACTTTTGCCCGATTAGAGTGAGTGTCCACGTTTGACTGCTACATGACAGATATGCGATAAACCATGGAAACCCGCTACATTCCCATCCCCCGCTCGCGCCCCCGCTGGACCCACATCATCGCCGGAGTCAACAGCCTGATTTTCCTGGGGGCGCTCATCGTCGGGCAAGATGTGGCCCTGAGCCTCGGGGCGAAAATCAACCGGGCGATCGTCTACGGAGAGTGGTGGCGCCTGCTCACCGCCATTTTCCTCCACGCCGACCTGCTCCACCTGGGCTTCAATACCTACGCCCTCCTGGTCTTCGGCCCCCAGGTGGAACAGGTGTACGGCCCGTGGCGTTTCCTGCTTTCTTATCTGACCGCGGGTGTGGCGGGGAGCGCGCTCAGTTTCCTGCTCAACCCCCATCCCTCCGTCGGGGCGTCCGGCGCCATCTTCGGACTGATCGGGATGGAGGGCGCGTACCTGTACCGGTACCGCCACCATATGCTCTCCGGCAGGGCCGCCCTGGGCAACATCCTCTTCATCGTGGCCTACAACCTCATCTACGGCCTGGCGAACCCCCAGGTGGACAACTGGGGCCATATCGGTGGCCTGCTGGCCGGCCTGGCCCAGGGCTGGTTCCTGGCGCCCCTCTACGTCGTGGTCCAGCCGGACCCGTTCCTCCCTCCACAGGTGACCGAACTCCGCTCCCCCCGACGCTGGCTTATCGGGATCGCCCGGGTCGGCGCGGGGATTCTGCTGGCCCTCATCGGGGGCATCCTGCGCTGGGGATAGACGATGGCCTCCGAACCGACCGACCGCATCCTCCGCATCCACCATCGACTGCTGGCCGAATACGGCGAACCCCGATGGCGCCCCCACGACCCCCTTGCCGTCCTGGTCTCCACCATCCTCTCCCAGAACACCAACGACGTCAACCGGGATCGGGCCTACGAACGGCTGCGGGAGCGTTTCCCCACCTGGGAGAATGTCCTGAACGCCCCCCTGGAAGACCTGATAGAGGCGATCCGCCCGGCGGGACTGGCCCCCACCAAAGCGCCCCGCATCCAGGAAACCCTGCGCCGTATTCGGGCCGAACGGGGCAACTTCTCCCTGGACTTCCTGGCCGAATGGCCACTGGACCGAGCCCGGGACTGGCTCCTCTCCATCCCCGGCATCGGCCCTAAGACGGCCGCCATCGTCCTGCTCTTCGCCTTCGGCCGCCCGGCATTCCCGGTGGATACCCACATCCACCGCGTCGCCCGGCGGCTGGGGCTGATTCCCCCGCGCGCCACTCGCGAACAGGCCCATCAACTTCTGGAGGACCTCATCCCCCCTGAGCTCTACTACCCCCTTCACCTCAACCTGATCGCCCTGGGGCGAGATGTCTGCCATCCCCGCAACCCCGAATGCGGCCGGTGCGTCCTGCGGGACGAGTGCGACTTCTACCGCGGGAGGGGCGCTGATGGCCCGCGTTGACCTGATCCTCATCCGTCACGCCGAGACCGTTGCCAATGTCCAGCAGCGCTGGGTGGGGTGGAACGACACCCCGCTCACCGAGCGGGGCATGCGGCAGGCGGAGGCCGTGGCCCGCCGCCTGGCGGAGGAAGTGACGGACGTCGCCGCCCTCTACACCAGCCCGCTCCCCCGGGCGATGGAGACGGCCCAGGCCATCGGGCAGGCCCTGGGGGTATCCCCCATCCCTCTGGACGGCCTCCGGGAGATCCACTTCGGAGCGATGGACGGGATCACCCTGGAAGAGATGAAGACCCACTACCCCGACCTTTACGCGCGCTGGCGGGACCGGACGGATCTGGACTTCACCTGGCCCGGGGGCGAGCGCCGCGCCGATTTCTTCCGCCGCGTCGTCGCGGCCTGTGAGGAGATTATCGCTCAGCACCACCAGGGGATGGTCATCATCGTCGCCCACGGGGGTACCCTGCGGGCCATCCTGGCCTACCTGCTGCCGGAGCAGATGAGCCAGTGGTGGGGTTACGAACTGAGCCATTGTTCGGTGACGCGGATTGAGGTGGAAGACGGTCGCCCCCGTCTGCTAACCCTCAACGACAAAACCCACCTTCCCCAAGAGATCGGGGCCGTGCCCCAATAATTGGGGGGCCTTTTACAGGACGGGCTGGAGGCCCGCGCGAATCCCTGCGCAGGCTGATTTTCGGTCTCTCACAGCCCGATGGCTTAGCGTCGGCCATAGCGTGGTCAATCGTCCTCCGACCGCTTAATTGGCGCATACGAGCAAAGGGGAGAATGAGTCTAAAATACCGGGTGGAGCCCCGAAACTGCCCTAAAAACTGAAATGCACTGAGCACCTGCTTGACAAAAGCACTTTTAGCGTTATACTAACAATAACAACCGGCTAACCGAAGAGTATCCCGCCCCTTGCCCGTCCCTGATGTTTACCAATTTTATTTAGCCAGCCACTAAAAAGAGAAAGGAGAACGCCGAGATGAAACGCTTATCTCTCCTCATCGGGCTGCTGATTGTGATGGGTCTCATTGCGACCGCGTGCCAGCCGAAGGGGCCGGAAACCATCAAGATCGGGCTGAACGCGGAACTGACCGGTGGTGTCCCCGTGGTCGGTGCCTCCTGCAAGAACGGGGCCGAACTGGCGGTGGAGGAGATCAACAACGCCGGTGGGCTGGAGGTCGGCGGGAGGAAGTACAAGATTGAACTCCTCATTGAGGACAACGAGGACAAGGCGGAGTCGGCGGCCGCGGCGGCCCACAAACTCAACGCCGAGGGCGTGCTCCTGATGATCGGCCCCAACGCCAGCCGCAACGCCATCCCCGCTGCCGAGGTGGCGGAAGCCAACAAGATGCCCATGATTTCCCCCTGGTCCACCAACCCCAAGACCACCATTGACGCCACCACCGGCCAGCCCAAGAAGTATGTCCTGCGCGCCTGCTTCATTGACGACTTCCAGGGCGTTGTCGCCGCTCGGTTCGCCATAACCGAACTGGGCACCAAGAAGCCCGCCGTCCTCTACGACGTCGCCTCCGAATACAACAAGGGCATCGCCGAAGTCTACAAGAAGACGATGGAGGAAGCGGGCATTCCGGTGGTGGCCTTTGAGACCTACACCACCGGCGACAAGGACTTCTCCGCCCAGTTGACTAAGATCATTGAATCGGGCGCCGACTCCCTCTTCCTGCCCAACTACTACACCGAGGTGCCCCTCCAGGTGCAGCAGGCGCACAAACTGGGCTTTACAGGGGTCATCCTGGGGAGCGACTCCTGGGGCGCTATTGAGTTGATTGACCTCTGCGGCGCCGACTGCGAGGGCTACTTCTTCACCACCCACTACGCGGCGGATATCGCCACGCCCAAGGCCCAGGCCTTCATTCAGGCCTACCAGACCAAATACGGCAAAGTTCCGGACGACGTTGCCGCGCTCACCTACGATGCCTTCGGCCTGGCCTTCCAGGCCATCCAGACCGCCGGGAAGATTGACCGGGAGGCCGTCAACGCGGCGCTCCACAGCATCCCCAGTTACGAAGGGGTCACCGGCGTGCTGAAATTCGCCGGCACGGGCGACCCCATCAAGAGCGCCGTCGTCCTGCAAATTAAGGGCGGCAAGTTCGTCTATTACACCACGGCCCAGCCGTAGCGGGCAGGGCCATCGCCGACGGGCAAAGCGGGTGCTCCGGGGGAGGAGGGAACGGTTTCCCCTCCTCCCCCTTTCCCTGTGAAGAGTGACCTGACGGTAAGCTGGAAAACCGCTGATAGCAAAATCTCGCATAATGTTCAGCCATCCATCCATTTTCACCGCCGAGACGCAGAGGGCGTAGAGTTCTTTTGCCACGGATTAAAAAACCCGTAACCAGGCCCTGCAGAATCTTCTCTTTCGGACTGCGGACTGCGGACTGCGGGCTGTGGACTCGTTGCTCAAAGCCGGCCTGTGACCGGCGTCCGGCAATCGGCGGGTCGCAGACCCGCCGAGAGCACCCGCCGGGAGCGAAAAAGAGCATTTCGCCAGAGTCCAGATAGTTACAATCTCGCCACGAAGGAGTCCTGTATGCAAGGTCTCATCCAGCAGGTCATGAACGCCCTTCAACTGGGCAGCGTCTACGCCCTGATCGCCCTGGGCTACACCATGGTCTACGGCATCATCACCCTCATCAACTTCGCCCATGGCGACATCTTCATGGTCAGCACTTATGTGGCCTTCTTCGTGGGGACCGCGCTCATTAGTCAAGCGCTTCATCTCCCCACCATTGTCGTCTTCATCCTGACGATGCTGGCGACGATGTTCGCCACGGCGCTGCTGGCCGTCCTGATAGAGCGCTTCGCCTACAAACCGCTGCGCCAGGCGCCGCGCGTCTCCGCCGTCATCACCGCCCTGGGGGTGGGGCTCTTCCTGGAGAACTTCACCCTGGCGACCATCGGCCCCGACCCTCGCTTCCTGCCCAAGTTCTTCCCCGTCGTCACCTTCACCCTGGGCGGGGTAGCCTTCTCCAACATCCAGATTATCATCATCGCCGTCTCGGCGGTGGTGATGCTCTTGCTGGATACCATTGTGCGCCGAACGATGGTGGGGATGGCGATGCGGGCCGTCTCCTGGGATAAGTTCACCGCTCCGCTGATGGGGGTACCGGTGGACCGGATTATCTCTATCACTTTTGCCATCGGCGCCTCCATCGCCGCCGTTGGTGGGATGCTCTTCGGGATGGTCTACACCATAGACCCGTACATGGGCATCCGTATCGGCTGGTGGGCCTTCATCTCCGCCGTCGTCGGCGGGATCGGCAACATCCGCGGGGCGATGCTGGGCGGCTTCATCCTGGGCTTCGTGGAGATCTTCACTCCGGTCATCCTGCCGGCCTCCACCTACCGGGACTTCGTCGCCTTTTCTCTGTTGCTGGTGCTGCTGGTCTTCCGGCCCTACGGCATCCTGGGCCGCCCGGTGGCGCAGAAAGTGTAAGGAGGCCAGTATGAACGCCCTTCGCTTGTTCTGGAACCGCGTCCATCTCTTCTACGAATCCTGGCCCCCGCTGCTCCGCCGCCTGTTCACCCCGGCGCTCCTGGTGCTCGTCTTCATCCTTGCTCTGGTGTTGCCCCAGGCCGGCGTCCTCAACCTCTATCAGCAACAGGTGCTCATCTACGTGGGGATCAACATCATCCTGGCGGCCAGCCTCAACCTGGTCAACGGCTACATGGGGGAGTTCTCCGTGGGCCACGCCGGTTTCATGGCCGTCGGCGCGTATGTCGCTTCCATCCTGACCGTGTGGGTCTTCCCCCGCTGGGGCCTGGGGGCGTACATCCCCTACCTGTTCCCCGTAGCGCTGATTCTGGGCGGAATAGCCGCTGGCCTGACGGGTCTGGTCATCGCCATCCCATCCTTCCGCACCCGTGGCGATTACCTGGCGATCGTCACCCTGGCCTGGAATATGATCGTTAAGAGCGTTCTGGAGAACATAGATGCCATCGGCGGCCCGCGCGGCTTTATGGGGATGCAGAAATTGACCAGTCTTGCCTGGGTCTATGTGTGGGTCGTCATCACGATTTACCTGTTGCGTAACCTGGTCTACTCCAACTACGGCCGGGGTATCCTGTCCATCCGGGAAGACGAAATCGCCTCTTCCCTGGTCAGCGTGGACACGCGCAAGGTGAAAATCACCACCTTCGTGGTGGCGTCCTTCTTTGCCGGAATCGCCGGGGGGCTCTTCGCCCACATCATCCAGTTCATCAACCCTCGCTCCTTCTCCATCCTGAAGTCCACTGACGTACTGGTCATGGTCTATCTGGGCGGCATCGGCAGTCTGGGGGGCTCCATCCTGGGAGCGACCGTCTACACGGTATTGCTGGAGTTATTGCGCCCGCTGCAGGTCTGGCGCTGGGTGGTCGGCCCGCTGCTCCTGGTCCTGCTGATGATTTTCCGCCCGCGCGGGATTATGGGGATGCGCGAATGGCGCTTCCTGATCCCGCCCGAGGAACGCTCTCCGGCCATCGCTTCGGTCAAAGAACGGGTCCGACGGAAACGGGAGTCCGCTGCCCCGGTTGCCGTCGGCGGAGCATCGGATTGAGGGAGGGGCGCTATGCCGTTACTGCGAATCCGGGGACTCACCCACTACTTCGGCGGCCTGCGCGCCGTCCACGACTTCCATCTGGACCTGGAGCCGGGGGAACTGATCGGCATCATCGGCCCCAACGGGGCAGGCAAAACGACGGTCTTTAACCTCATTACCGGGGTGTACCGGCCGACAGAGGGGGAAATCTTCTTCAACGGGCACAATCTGGTCGGCAAGCGGTCCGACCAGATCGTCAGCCTGGGCATCGCCCGCACGTTCCAGACCATCCGCCTGTTCAAGAACCTGACCGTGCTGGACAACGTGCGCATCGCCCACTTCGCCCGCACCCGCTACGGAGTTCCGGCGGCGATGTTCCGGATGGCCGGTTACCTGCGGGAGGAGGCAGAGGTGCGGGAACGGGCGATGGAACTGCTGGACCTGATGGGGCTGGCCGATCAGGCGGAATGGGTGGCATCCAGCCTCCCCTACGGCCTGCAGCGGCGGCTGGAGATCGCCCGCGCGCTGGCGACCGAGCCCCGGCTGTTGCTCCTGGACGAACCGGCGGCGGGGATGAACCCCGGTGAGATCGCCGAGTTGATGGAACTGATTCGGTGGATCCGGCAGCAGTTTGACCTCACCATCATCCTGATTGAGCACCAGATGCGGGTGGTGATGGGGATCTGTGAGCGGATCAAAGTGCTGGACTTCGGCGAGACCATCGCCGAAGGGACCCCGGCGGAGATACAGAGCAACCCCCGGGTGATTGAGGCGTATCTGGGGGAGGAGGCGATCTGATGGCCAGCGACGATGTCGTCCTCTCCGTGCAGGACCTGCACGTCTCGTACGGCGTGATCCGGGCGCTTAAGGGGATTTCTTTTGAAGTACGGCGGGGAGAGATTGTCACCCTCATCGGGGCCAACGGGGCGGGAAAATCCACCACTCTGCGGGCCATTTCCCGGCTGGTGCCCATCCAGCAGGGCAGCATCATCTTTGAAGGGGTGGACCTGCGCGATGTTCCCTCGCATGAGGTAACAGCTATGGGGATCGCCCATGTGCCGGAGGGACGGGGGATTTTCGCCAACCTCACCGTCCAGGAGAACCTGAAACTGGCGACCTGGGGAAAGCGGAACCCCCGCGAGATTCAGCAGGCTTATGAACGGGTCTACTCCCTATTCCCCCGCCTGGCGGAGCGACGCAATCAACTGGCCGGTACCCTCTCCGGCGGCGAGCAGCAGATGCTGGCCGTGGCTCGGGCGCTGATGCGCGGCGGGCGGCTGATGCTCCTGGATGAGCCATCTATGGGGCTGGCGCCGGTGCTGGTGCGGGAGATTTTTGAGGTACTGCGGGAGATCAACGCGTCCGGCACCACCATACTGCTGGTGGAGCAGAACGCCCGTCAGGCGCTCAAACTGGCCCACCGGGGCTACGTCCTGGAGACCGGCACCATTGCCCTCTCCGGCACCTCCCAGGAACTGATGGATAACCCGCGGGTGAAGGAGGCGTATCTGGGGGGATAGCCGGGTCGCAGAGTCGCAGATGTCGCAGGTCGCAGGGTCGCAAGTCGCGGGGTGCAGAGTTGCAGAGAGATAGCCGCAAGAGTCACCGGGCGTAATCCGATGGCGTGAATCCTTTGCTGGGAACTCTTCAGCCATCTCTGCCCGACGCTAAACCGTCGGGCTCAAAGCGGAAGCCCCCTTCGGGGGCTGTTCGTAGTACGCCACGAAGCGCAGCGGAGTGGCGCCTCAGCCTGCACAGCAGGGTTGGGGCGCCCCTTGTAGTCACCCGTATGGCGACGCCACCAGAAAAGTTGATTCAGGATATCAGATAACGGTTATTCGCTCTGTAAGGGATAGGGCTTCATGGCGAAAAGACGTTCTATTCAAAATCTTTATTATATTACCCCGATTGAGAATCTCCCCTCTATTTTGCAGCGGGGTATACTACTTCACCACAGTGATCATTGGGGATAGAGGCGTTTGAACTTGCTGCGAGCATCGGTGGTCGTAAAACGCCATTCCACGGTTGCTCGGGCTTCATTCGGCTCATTGGCCCACGCCTCTACCTCCCGTCGCACCGTTTTCAGGTCCGGCAGACGCCAAACACTGACGAGATAGAATAGAAAACTCTATCTCCACCATATTCAACCAACTCCCATGCTTGGGCGTATAATGAAACTCCAGCTTCCGGGTCAACCGCCGCGCCTCCTCCGGCGCAAAAACCTGGTACAGCGCCGCCGGAGTGTGGATGTTCCAATTGTCCAGCACTAACCGAATCACTTCTGCTTCTGGAAAGAGCTCGTCCACCAGGAATTTCATCTGATACGCAAACTCTTCCCCAGTCCGATGCTCTGTCACCGTGACCTTTCGCCACCCTTTCAGAGGTTGAAAGAACATCCACAAATTGCCCGTACCGCACCGTTCATATTCGTAGTCCACCCGCAAGGGGCGACCGGGCGCCATCGGCAAGGGTTCCCGGACATCCGCCAGCAGTTGTACAGGCCGTTCGTCAAAACATACCACCGGGCGCTTCGGATCGTACGGCTCGGCATACAGGTCCAGCACATCTTCCATCCGCCAAACAAAGTCCGCTGTCACCTGAGAAATGCACCATTGTTTCTTCTGCCGGGCTTCAGGTCGTTTTTTTTAATACCCGGCGCACTGTTTCATCGGAGATGGACTCCACCACCCCCAGTTCCACCAGTTTGTCGGCGAGAAGTCGCATCGTCCAGTGCTCCCGCCCCTGGGGTGGGGTACTGCAGACCAGCGCTACCAGAAAGGCTTCCTGCTTCCCGTCCAATTTCCGCCGAGCCCCGGGACGAGGCTGCTCGGAGAGCGCCGCCGATAATCCTTCTTCGGCGAACCGTTTTCGGATGTTTCGCACAGTCTGGGGGGCAACTTTCAGGGCATCCACAATGAACTCGTCCGTTTTCCCCTCTGCCGATAGCAACAGGATGCGGGCCCGAGTAAGGGTTCGGGCTTTGCTTTCGTAACTGCCTACCCATTTTACGGAATAGGTTTCTGGATGTTCCAGAACCACCCTATGAGGTGATTCTCGGGAATGGCTAAAGTCATCCAGGCAGAAGCATTCTTGACGGTTCCATTGGCTCTCCAGGCAACGTTTGATTGGGGAGAATGGGTGGGAACGGCGCTGTGGTGGCTTGCCGCTGGTACTACCCCTACGGCGAGACGCGCGCTGCCACCAGCACCCCACCCACCGACCGCCTCTACACCGGCCAGCGCTGGGAGCCCGGCCTGGGCCTCTACGACTACCGCGCCCGCTACTACCATCCGGTGCTGGGGCGGTTTATCCGCGCCGATCCCCTGGTGCCGGCGCCGGGCAACCCCCAGAGCCTGAACCGCTACGCGTACGTTACCAACAACCCGCTGCGCTACCGCGACCCCAGCGGCCACTGGCCGGAGACCGCCTGGGACATCGCCAACATCGGCTGGGACATCTATGAGGTCTATCGGGACCCCGGCAACGCCTGGAACTGGGTGGCGCTGGCGGTGGATGTGGGGGCGGCGGTGCTGCCGGCGGTGCCCGCGGGCGTGGGGCTGGTGGTGCGGGGCGGCAAGGCAGCCAAGGCCGCCGTTGAGGTGGCAAGCCACGCCGATGAGGTGGTGGATGCGGCCCGCGCCCTTTCCCGTGCCGATGAGGCTGCCGATGCGGTGCGAGCAGCAACCAACCTGGCAGACAATGCGATAGAGGTAACAAGGGGCAAGCCGCCAATCGTCATCGGGGAGAATATGGAACGCGTGAAAAGGTATGCCAACCAGATCGGTGCGCAGACGATTAATGACTTCATCCCAACGGAGCGCTGGACTATGGAGGCAAATGAACAGTGGATCAAACAGATGCGGATGGAAGGCAGAGAGAGCATTGACATCGGGCCAGATTTTGGACGACGTCGAAGACTCGTTGAAGATGGCAAACGTCCCGACTCGCCAGCCTACAATCTAGAGCGGCGTGTGCTAAAAGGATACGAAGGATATCACAGGGTGTTTGAGCGATATGGCAAGTATCAAGGCGGTGTGCCTGGGCTTGACTGGTAGCGAGGAGGCCCACATGGAAAACGGATTGCGACGGTTGTTCTTTGACCTTGTCCAGAAGGAATTCGACTTCCTGGTCCATACCGGGAAGTTTAAGGGACCCTTCTCTCAATCGTACGGATACTATTTTGAAGTGATATATCTGGGAGAAAACCTGGCGGTCGAGTTGGTTTTGGAGGAACCACGGGATGAGGATATCTCGTGCTATATAGCCCGAGTGATTGAAGGGCAACCCGCCCGAGATTGGGCCGTGGATAAGCAAGGCAAACGAGTGCGGGGAGAACTGGCCAATTTACTTGTGGCGCGAGGAGTTAAGTGGCCGCGGTTTACGAAGGTGACAGGTCTGTCTCTGAAGGAGCAAATGCCTATCACATTACGTGATTATGCCCGGATGTTGCAGGAGCACGGGCAGATGGTGCTGGAGGATAACCCTGCATTCCTGGATGTTCCAGAGCCACCCTATGAGGTGATTCGGGAGTGGCTAAAGTCATCAAGGCGAGAGAATTCTTGAAGATTCGTGTGGAGAAAGGGCGGCAGCGGCACTGTGGTGGCCCGCCGCTGGTATTACCCCTACGGCGAGACGCGCGCTGCCATCAGCACCCCGCCCACCGATCGCCTCTACACCGGCCAGCGCTGGGAGGAGGGCCTGAGCCTCTACGACTACCGGGCCCGCTGCTATCACCCGGTGCTGGGGCGGTTTATCAGTGCGGACACCCTGGTGCCGGAGCCGGGCAACCCCCAGAGCCTGAACCGCTACGCGTACGTTACCAACAATCCGCTGCGCTACGCTGACCCATCCGGTCACTGCGTAGTTGGCGGCCACGAGATGTACGACGATTCGCCGGCGTGTAGTGGAGTAAGAGTGAGAACAACGCACCCGCTCCTGCAGCATGGAAGCCACCGGCATTCCCCAAAGATATTCCCGATCCAGAAAACGGAAGCCAATCAACGACCCTGTATCCACAAGGCTTCATCGTCGCCAATTGGGATGTCTATGTGTCCATATGGCAATGGCTGGTAGATAACAGCTACAGTTCGGCGATCGAGCCGGTAACGGGGAAGATCAAGGATGAGATTTTTTATGGCAATAATTATTGTGGTTGAGTTTGGGATACACAAACTTCGTGTTCCAAATCCAACCTGTTGCCGAAGCCATTTCTTACGACCACTCGTAACAGACTTCCCGCCATGTCACCACAGAGGTCCTGGGATTGAGGACCCCTGGGCAGACCCTGCGTTTGCCCATAGCCGATTGGAGGGCAAATTCTCCGCAAAACTCAACCACACGAACGATCTCCGGACGTATCGGTCATCACCGGCACGCACGCGAAGGTTGTATCGCTTTCACCCCGATCGCGAATCTTCGAAATACGGCCCTCAAAAGCCGGGACATCCTGTATAATTTACTCCATGAAACTCTCTGTCATCATCCCCGTTTACAACGAAATCAATAGCATCCGAGAAATCCTTCGCCGCGTGCAGGCTACTGGCCTGGCCGATGAGATCATCGTGGTAGACGATGGCTCCACCGACGGGACGCGCCAGATTCTCCAGGAACTGGATGGCCGGGAGCAGATTCGTGTCCTCTTCCACCCCAAAAACCAAGGAAAAGGTAGCGCCGTCCGCACTGGCCTGGCCGCCGCGCAAGGTGATGTGATTCTGATTCAGGATGCCGATCTCGAATACGACCCGCGCGAGTACCCCGCCCTCTTGCGACCAATCCAGGAAGGCATCGCCGATGTGGTATATGGGTCACGTTTCTTGGGCGGAGCGCGCCGCCCAATCCTGTTCTGGAACATGGTGGCCAACAAAATTCTGACCTTCCTTACCAACATCCTATACAACAACATCCTCAGCGACATGGAAACCGGCTACAAAGTCTTCCGCCGTTCTGTGCTGGAGGGAATTACCCTGCGTGCCCGCCGCTTCGACTTTGAACCCGAGTTCACCGCCAAGATGCTCAAGCGCAAGATCCGCATCTTTGAAGTACCGATTACGTTCAACCCGCGTGACTACTCGGCCGGCAAGAAGATCAAGGCCAAAGACGCCTTCCATGCTCTCTGGACGCTTCTTAAATACCGTTTTGTGGACTGATATTGCTAATTCGCCTGGCGTGTGTTACAATTACCAACATCATGTCCAGACCAGTGCCTGTTCACCACCATTCTTTTTACTCGCCGGTATCCATGCCGGATCGAGTCGCACTGGGCTGAGTCAAGACAGAATTCGCACGAATCCAGCGCTCCTCCGGTATGGAGGGGCGCTCTTTTCATATCCTACTGATTGACGTTCAGGAGCAAAACCGATGACTCATCCGGAAATTCGTTTGGCCCTCCCCAGCAAAGGGACGCTCAGCGAGCCATCCCTGGAATTGCTGGCTCGCGCCGGACTGGCTGTATACCGCCCCAATCCGCGCCAATACAAAGCCACGATCCCCTCTCTGCCCGGCTTGACCGTGCTCTTTCAACGCGTCGGCGACATCGTCGTCGGTGTGCGCAGCGGTAGCCTGGACTTTGGCATCACCGGCAGGGATATGCTGGCCGAAAAAGGCGGAACGGACGGACAGATTCTGACCCTGCATCCGGCCCTGGGTTTTGGTCAGTGCACGCTCAACGTGATCGTTCCCGAAGCCTGGGAGCAAGTCAACACCATGGCCGATCTACGCGCCCTGCAAACACAGTGGAATCGTCCTTTGCGCGTGGCCACCAAATTCCCTATCCTCACCCGCGACTTCTTCGCCCGGCATGGCATTGAGCAGATCGAACTCATCTCTGCCGAGGGCACGCTCGAAATTGCCCCTGCCATCGGTTACGCTGACCTGATCACCGACCTGGTCTCGACCGGCACCACCCTACACGACAACCGCCTGAAGAAAATCGAAGACGGTCAGATTCTTGCCTCGCAGGCCTGCCTGATTGCCAACAAGGCCCGCCTGAAGAGCGATGCGACCGCCCTGGCCATGGCGCGTCAAATCCTGGAGTTCATCGTGGCGCACCTGCGCGCCAGCGAGGCTGTTTCGGTGTTCGCCAACATGCGCGGCGATTCGGCGGAAAGCATCGCCGCCCGCATGTTCACCCGCCCGCTGATCGGCGGCCTGCAAGGCCCGACCCTCTCGCCGGTCATCACACGTAGCGGCGAAAAATGGTACGCCGCGCACCTCATCGTCCGCCGCGACCAACTGGTGCAAGCCATTGCCCAGTTGCGTGAGGTAGGCGGCAGCGGCGTTGTCGTCACACCTGTGACCTACATCTTCGAAGAAGAACCGGAAGAATACCGCCAAATGCTCGCTCAACTGGAGGCCGAATGATCGAAATTTACGATGTCGCACGCGCCAAAGACACGATTCTCAAGCGCCAACCACTGATTTCTATGGAGTATCCGCCCGCGACCCTGGCGCGCACCGCCGAACTGTTCGGCGCCGGCGTGACTCCGCCGCAAGCCGTCGCTCGCATCCTGGATTCAGTGCATCAGGAAGGCGACGCGGCCCTGCACCACTGGAGCAAACTGCTTGACAAAGCCGATTTGACCGATTTTCGCGTCCCCGCGAGCGAACTGGAGAGGGCACAACATTCCTTACCGTCCGACCTGCTCCAGGCCCTCCAGACGGCCGCCCAGCGCATTCGCGCCTTCCACGAACTCCAGCCTATCCCCAATTGGGAGAGCACCGCCCTCGGCGGACGACTCGGTCAGCGCTTCACGCCGATCGAGCGCGTTGGGGTATACGTACCAGGCGGCACGGCACCGTTGCCTTCCTCCCTGCTCATGTCGGTCATCCCGGCCCAGGTCGCAGGCGTAAAACGCATCCTGGTCTGCACGCCGCCCCGACCGCCGGCCGTCATCCTGGCCGCCGCCGCCCTTTGTGGCGTGGAGGAAGTGTATCAACTGGGCGGAGCCCAGGCCATTGCCGCGATGGCCTTCGGCACCGAGAGCATACCACGTGTGGATAAAATCGTCGGCGCCGGCAACCTGTTCGTCACACTCGCCAAGCAACAGGTCTACGGCCTGGTTGGCCTGGATGGGCTGGCCGGCCCGACGGAAACCGTCGTGATCGCCGACGAAAGCGCGAACCCGGCCTGGGTCGCGGCCGATCTGCTCGCCCAGGCAGAACACGATGTCCTCGCCACGGCTATCCTCTTCACCCCTAGCGAGAGTCTGGCGCGCGCGGTACAGGCCGCAGTGACCCGCCAGACGGCCTCGCTTTCCCGCGCCGCCATCATCGCCCAATCCCTGGAAGGACGCAGCGGCATCGTCCTCACCCCTGATCTGGAGACCGCCGCCGCCCTGGCCAGCGAGTACGCCCCGGAGCACCTCTGCATTGCCACGCGCGATCCCCAGGCCATCGCGGCCCGGATTCAGCACGCTGGCGGGCTGTTCCTGGGCGAGTACTCCTTTGAGGTCCTGGGCGATTACGTCGCCGGCCCCAGTCACGTCATGCCCACCGGCGGAACAGCGCGTTTCGCCTCCCCCCTCAACGTCCTGGATTTCCTCAAAATTACCAGTCTCATTGCCCTGGACACGCCCACCTGCCGCGCTTTAAGTCCACAGGCGGCGGTCATTGCGCGGGCCGAAGGGCTCACCGCACACGCCGCCGCGGCCGATTTCCGCGCCGCACCCTCCGCTTGAGAGCACGCCATGTTTGATCCTCAGACCCTGATTCGCTCACACATTCGGGCCATGCCCCCCTACGAACCCATCCTGCCGTTTGAGGTGCTTTCGCAGCAACTGGGTCGTCCTCCTGAGGCCATCATCAAACTAGATGCCAACGAAAACCCATATGGAATGTTGCCGGCCATCCGCCAAGCCCTGGCAGACATGCCCTACGGTCACATTTACCCCGATCCCGAAAGTCGCGCTCTGCGATCCGCGCTGGCACGCTATCACGGCCTGCCGGAAGAACACATCCTGGCCGGCGCCGGCGCGGATGAACTGATTGACCTGATCCTGCGCCTGGTCATCAACCCAGGGGACGTCATCCTGAACTGTCCACCTACTTTTGGCATGTACGCTTTCGATGGGGACCTGAACGGGGCGCGCGTGATCAACGTGATGCGTCACCCCGACTTCCGCCTGGACGCGGAGGGAATCGAACGCGCCGTCCGTGAACACAGGCCCAAAGTGCTTTTCCTCGCCTCGCCCAACAATCCCGATGGCAGCCTGACGCCTCGCGAGACCATCCTGCGCCTGCTCGACCTGCCGGTGCTCATCGTCGTAGATGAAGCCTACCTGGAATTCGCCGAGGCCCCTTCCCTGATCCCGGAGGTACCGCATCACTCCAACCTCATCGTCCTGCGCACGTTCAGCAAATGGGCTGGGCTGGCCGGGTTACGCGTCGGTTTTGGCGTCTTCCCGGAAACCCTCATGGCGCACCTGTGGAAAATCAAACAGCCGTATAATGTCTCCGTCGCCGCCGCTACCGCCGCCATTGCGGCCCTCGAACACGCCGCAGAACTGATGGAAACCGTCCGCAAGATCATTGCCGAGCGAGAACGACTCTATGCTTTGCTACAAACCATACCCTGGCTACAGCCTTATCCTTCTCGCTCCAACTTTCTCCTCTGCCGTGTCCTTGACCGTGACGCGGCCGCGCTCAAACGTGAACTGGCTGCGCGCGGCATCCTGGTCCGTTACTTCGACAAGCCCGGCCTGCAGGACTGCATTCGCATCAGCGTCGGCAAGCCCGAACATACCGACGCCCTGATGAAAGCTCTCACCAGCCTGGGATAGACGCCAGGAAAACCGTCGGGAGAAAGGATTGCCATGCGAACCGCTCGCATCGAACGCAAAACGAACGAAACCAGTGTCCTTGTTGAACTGAACCTGGACGGGAGCGGCCAACATACCGTTGCCACCGGAATCGGCTTCCTGGACCACATGCTGGCTCACCTCGCCGTTCACGGCCTGTTCGATCTGACCGTGCGCGCCAGCGGTGACTTAGACGTAGACGCGCACCACACGACGGAAGATGTAGCCCTGACGCTCGGCAAAGCCTTCGATGAGGCTCTGGGCGACCGGAGTGGTCTCGTCCGCACGGGGTCGGCCTGGGTCCCGATGGATGAGGCGCTGGCGTTTGTAGTAGTAGATTTTTCCGGTCGGCCGTACGCGGTCATCGAGGCAGAATGGGCCACGGCCACCATCGGCGAACTTCCCACGAGCCTGATCGCCCACGCCCTGGAGAGTTTCGCGATTGCCGCCCGGTGCACTCTGCATGCGCGCGTGCTCTATGGCCGCGATGATCATCACAAAGCCGAAGCCTTATTCAAAGCCCTGGCGCGCGCTCTCGACCTGGCAACAACGATCGACCCCCGGCGAGCAGGCGCTATTCCCAGTACCAAGGGCACGCTCACCGAATAAGGAAGGCCATGAGCACGAACGATTCGTTTCTTATCCTGCCCACGATTGACCTGCGCGCCGGCAAAGTGGTGCGCCTGGCCCAAGGCGATCCAAGCCGGCAAACCGTCTATGGCAATGACCCGCGTGCCTGGGCTGAGCGCTGGAAAGCCGAGGGGGCAGAATGGCTGCATGTAGTCAACCTGAGCGGCGCCTTTGAAGAAGATGCCAGCGCCAACTGGAAAGCCCTGGAACAGATCCTGGCGGTTGGCCTGAAAGTGGAATTCGGCGGTGGCTTGCGCGATCAGGAGACCATCCGCACCGCGCTGAATTTGGGTGTCAGGCGCGTCTTCCTAGGCACTGCCGCATTCCAGAATCCGCCGCTCCTGGAATGGGCGCTTGCCACGTATGGTCCGGAGCGCGTCGCGGGCGATATCGGTGCTCGTCAAGGCAAGGTAACCGTCAAGGGCTGGCAGGAAATCACCTCATGGACAGTCCTCGAGGCGGGACAATTTCTATACGAACAAGGCATCCGCTGGTGTGTGCTGACCGATGTGCAGCGCGACGGCATCGCCGGTGGGCTGAACGTCGGCAGCGCCGCGGCTTTGCAGTCCGCGACCGGCCTGCGCGTCGTCGCGTCCGGCGGTGTTTCCACGCTGGAGGACATTCGCCGTGCCCGTCAGGCAGGCCTGGCAGGAGTCATTATTGGAAAAGCGCTATACGACGGACGAATCTCGCTTGCGCAGATACAGGATATGGAATGGTAAGCATGGTCACGATTGTGGATTATCAGGCAGGCAACCTGACGTCGGTCAAGCGTGCCCTCGATCATTTGGGAATCCCCTGTCGGATTAGCGCGGAAGCCGAGGTGGTACGCCGCGCCGAGCGAATCCTCTTTCCAGGTGTCGGCGCGGCCGGTGCCGCAATGCGCGTGTTGCAGGAGCGCGGCCTGGATCAGGCATTGCGGGAAGCCTTCCAGGCCGGCACTCCTATCCTGGGGATTTGTCTGGGTTGTCAGATCATCCTGACTCATTCGGAGGAAGACGATACGCCCTGCCTGAACTTGATTCCCGGCCAGACGATCCGCTTCCGCCGAAGCGACCCTACCCTAAAAATCCCTCATATGGGCTGGAATGCGGTCACGGTACGGAAACCACATCCTCTACTAGCCCACCTGCAACCTGGCGACCAGTTCTACTTTGTCCATTCCTACTATCCACAACCGGCCGACGAGGAAGCCATCTACGCCACATGCGAGTACGGCATCGTCTTTCCTGCGGCTATTGGACAGGCCAACCTTTTCGCCGTACAGTTCCATGCGGAAAAGAGCGGGCCACTGGGGTTACAAATCCTGAAAAACTTTGCCCTCTGGCACCCATAGCCCCCACGCCACCGTCCACCGTCTACCGTCCACGGTCCATGGTCCACCGTCCACCGTCCATCGTTTATCGTCCATCGTCCACCGTCCATCGTCTATCAGCTATCGTCCTTATCACCACCCCGCCCGCCACGCCAGGACGAACGCCCTCTGGGCAGCCGTTTCCGGGCAAAAGGGGTACCATTGCGACTGGGACGCCTCTCGATACAGTTCCTGCAATCGCCGCAGAGCCTGGTCGCTCGCCAAGCCATGACGGACCAGATAACACCCGACCACCGTCCCGGTGCGCCCAATGCCGGCGCGACAATGGACATATACTTTGCGGTTGTTCGCCAGCGCGCTATCTATACAATCCAGAATAGCCTTCATTTCCTCGCGCGTGGGCAGGCTGGCATCCGGGATAGGAAAACGTACATGGCTGACTGTGCGCTTGTATTCCAGTGCCTCCTGGAATAACACCTTCTCATAGGGAACAAGTTCATCCGGCCGGGTCAGATCCACGAAAACCTCAAAGCCTTGTGTTAAGAAACACTGCAAGCGGCGGATGGTCTCCCGTGGAAAGAGATTACCCGGATACTCACCGGCCAGCAATTTTCCTGGCACGACCCAGTACGATTCAGGAATCGGTTTTTCAGGATAGGGTAAAGTTCCTGGCGTGGACTGGCATTCTCTGTTCATTCCTCTCTCCGAAGGGCATCCTCGATCCACGACAGGTAGGCCTCCAGACCCTCTACCAGCGGTAGAGCGATGATCTCCGGCACCTGGTAAGGATGCATAGAGGTAACTTCCCGCTTGAGTGGCTCGAAATAATCGCCTCGCGTTTTCGCAAGCAACAAGACCTCCGTCGCCTCCTCCAGACTATCCTGCCACCAGTAAAGCGAGGTAACGGCTGGCAACAGGCTCACGCAGGCGGCCAGGCGCTTTTCCACCAAAGCACGGGCAATCTCGCGCCCGGCTTCCGGTGTAGGAGTAGTAATCAGGACCACCACATAATTCTGTTCCAAGCCCAGTCTCCTTTTCCGCCGGAGAGTGAGTCTGACAGGAATATCCCAGCCAGTGCCCAGCCCAGAGCGTTCTCTAAAGAAGCCAATCCACCAATAGCGAGATCAGGCACGCGGATAAATCTTCTCCCAGGGATCGCGCAGGAAGTTGCCTAACACCTTATCGGGTTCGCCTTGTGCTGGAAGGACGTCTCCATCCGGTTCGATGTAGAGCCACACTCGGCCAGCCCCCTGCGGAAGTTCCTCATCCACGACTTCGAGCGAGGCAGGGTTTTGGGCGGAGTAGGGAACAGGGAGATCCCAACGCAGAGTCAGGCCGAGTTCCGCAGCCCGATTGCGCAGGGATTGCATGGCCTCCTGCAAGGAGGCATCCGCCGCGCTCAGGGAAAGATTCCGGGCTCCCAGGCTCACCAATCGTTCAAGAATCTCGTCGCCCTTCTGAACGCTCTCCGCCGTAAGGGTAAGATGGACGGTCACGAAGATGTCTTCGGGTATGACCGTCGCGAGCGCTTGCCAGGAAGCCTCCTTTTCAGGTTGAAGCAGGAAGAGCAGGTGGTCGAGGCCAGTTTGCAACAGGGTATTCCGATACGGACGGTCGGCTAGTTTCAGGCCATCGGTAAGCAAGCCGGTGACCTGGCCGTTCTTTTCGGCATGGGCGATAAGTTCGGGCAGGTCCTCGCGCAACGTCGGCTCGCCGCCGGTAAAGATCACGTGCGGGACGCCGTGAGCCCAGGCTTTATCCAGAACTGTCTTCCACTCCTCCGGGGAGAGTTCGCGCTCCACGCGCTCTACCGGTGCATCGCCGGCATGTGCCCCGGCAGGCAGGCGGTAGGTAAGCGCGCAGTCCAGCCGCAGGGGAGCCGTCAGTTCCGCGGAATGGGGCGCGACGCGCTCGAAGTCCAGGAACGTGACGGGATCGAGATCAGGGGTGTAAATAAGTGCCCGGATCCGCTCGCGAAAGTCGAGAAAATCGCGCAGGGCAGTCTCCCGGCGGACGCGGTAACGACGGGCCACCTCGCGCGCGGCCACCTCAGGCGGAGTACCTTTAACCAGGTGGAAGGCATACTCAGCCGCTGTTGGGTTCAGATGAAGAACAGTAGCCGCATTGACGATCAACAGGCCGGAACCATCCGGGTTCAGGCGCAAGTGCAGGCGATACGCCGGCTCATCGCCGGGCAACGCTTGATAGGCCAGGGTTGCTGGTGGAAGAGGGTGAACTCTGGTAAAACGTTCTCGCAGCAAATCCATCCATTTCATAGCAGACTCCTTATAAGGGAGAGACAGACGGCCACCCAGGTCAGGACATCAACCGCGCACAAAGTGCGGCAAATCAAAGGGAATCTCGAACATGAGTTCCACGAACCCGGCGTACTGGCCCTGACGGTACCAGAGGCCCTGGTACACGAGATATTTCTTGCCGTCCTTCTCGACAGTATAAACGTTCTGCTTCTGACGCGCCATTCAGTCCTGCAGTTTGCGACGCGCCGGCTCGGGGTGACAATCCAGCACGTTCGTACCGATGAGAGCGCGACCGCCGTCCGACTGGAAGAGTGCTTCCGCGGCCCGCTTCATGTCAAGCAGGATACCATCGGTATCGCACAGGGTAATGGCAAAAGGTAGATCACGAAACCAATCCTCCATAACACTCATGCCTCAGGAAAAGATACGTCTACGTGCACCGTGCTCGTTCTCCCCTCCTCGACGGGTGGCACGTTCTGGAATAACAGGGGACAGCCACCGCCGCATTCGAACCACAAGGGGCAACCATGGCATTTCGCCGGCAACTCCTTCCGCTCGCGCAGACGAACGGCCAGCGGGTGATTCCAGATAGTCTCCCAATCGTCCCGCAGGAAGTTCCCAAGCGGCTGATAATACGACTGACAGGGCAATACCCCGCCATCCGGTTCCACACACATATTGTACAACGCCGCTGTGCAACCCTTGACGCCCAGTTCCATCTGGACGGGGTCGAAATGACAATATTGCGTAGGCGTATACCAGATGAGACGCTGACCGTGGGCTTCCGTCTTCTGGCGGGCAAGAGCCAGAAGGGGTGCCAGCTCGCGTTCGTCTAGGCCGGTGCCAACTGTGGCCCCACGTCCGGCGTAGATCAGCGCATTCAGACCCACCGTCGGTACACCCAATTCCGCCAGGAAATCCAACGTAGCCGGGATGGTGTGGACATTCGTCCGTAGCATCGTGGTGTTGGTCATCACGAACAGGCGCGTGCGGAGAGCATTCTTGAGACCGCGCACCGTCTGGTCGAACGCACGCGCGCCGACCATGCGATCGTGGATTTCCGCCTCACAGGACTCCAGCGTGATCTGCAGGTGGTCAAGGCCGGCTTCCACCAACTGTTCCAGGTACTTTGGGTCAGCCAGGCGGCGGCCGTTCGTGTTGAGGCCGGTGATCTGCCCATTATGCTCGGCATAGGCGATCAAAGCCGGCAGGTCATCCCGTAATGTCGGCTCGCCACCAGTAAATACGATGTGAGGAATCCCCAGTTCCCAGGCGCGATCCAGAATGCGTTTCCAGTCATCCGTCGGCAATTCCCGGCCCTGTAGCGTCGCGGTGAGGCCTGGCGGCCAGTGTTCAACGTTATAGCAGTGGGGGCAATCGTTGTTACAGCGATAGGTCAGCGCCAGATCAAGGCGGTAAGGGGCGGTCGGATGAGCCGAGAAAGGCGCGACTGTCTCCAATCCAAGATCATGGATTGGACAGACCTCCTCCGGCGCGAGCAAGCCCTCCAATTGCAGGGCAAAAGCGTCCAAGTCAGCCAGGAGCTGTTTGCGAGAAATGCGGTATTCGGTGCGGAAAAGGTGGGCGATTTCTTCCCGGCTCCGCCCCTCCAGCAGGAGTTGGGCCATGCGCGCCGCCGTCGGGTTAAGGTGCAGGATGCGGTTAGCGTTGACGATCAACGTGCCATGGCCGTCCGGGTCGAGGCGCAGATGGACGCGCACCCGACTCTCACCGCTCTGACGCAGATAGTGATACAGACGCGTCAGGGACGTTGTGACCGGTTGCGAATGGGAGCGAGAGAGTTTTCTCAAAAGAGACATGGATTCCCAGACAAGAGCGAGGGTGGATTCAGGGACTCGTCACCGACTTCTCCGGTTTCGAGAAGCGCGCATACACGCTCCACAGACTTTCGCCCTCGCGATTCAGGCCGATCAAACCGAGGAGGCCGGAATATAGCAGGTGAGCGACATGATGGGTAATCGCGTAGGCCAGGGCCAGGCCATCCGGGATGCCGAAAGCGGCCAGGGCGACTACAATGGCGCCTTCATAGACTCCTAAACTAGAGGGAGCGGAGGGAATCGCACCACCAAACGAGGAAATCCCCAGCGCGAACGTGGAGTGGAGCAAGGAGCCCGGTGCGAAGAAACCGCGCCAGAGAACAAATTGACACAGCGTCAACCCCAGCCAGGCAACAGTAATCCAGAACAAACTGAGGAGGAAACGGCGGAAATCTGTCAACGCGCCAAGGCCATCAAACAAGGAATCCAGACGCGGCAAGGCCAGCCGCGCGAGACGTGGCGAACGCGCCAGGAAACGCTCCAGACGGGGACGTAACGTATCGCGAACGCGCGCCAGAAGATACAACGAAAAAAGTCCGATAATGACCAGGCCCAGTGTACCCCAGGCCGCCGAGCGTGCCCACGCGACATCCGCCAGGACGAACGGCAAGGTGCTTACTACCAGAATGGCCGCGCAGGCCAGGTCATAGGCTCTCTCGATGACAATGGCCGGCAGAGCATAGAAAATGCCAGCGCTCGTCCTCTTGCCCAAAAAGTAGGCGCGTCCCAGTTCCCCAAGCCGAAATGGCAGAATGTTATTGATGAGGTAGCCTTCCATCAAGGCCAGGAAGGAATCGCCAAAGGTTGGGCGACCGGCCAACAGGACGCGCGAGGCCTGCGCCCGTGCGCTCACCGAGGCAAAGTAGAACAACGCATGGAGCAGCAAGAAGCGCCAGTCCACGCGCTGGAAGGCCTGACCTACATAGGACCAGTCCACCGTCAAGGCCAGAATCACGATGACAACCAGGCTGATCCCAAAGCCCGGTAGCCAGCGAGGCAATCGGAAGCGGCGCGGACCCATTGTCTCTGCTCTCATTCTTCCTCCAGGCGCAGCACGGCCATGAAGGCCTCCTGGGGGATCTCCACATTCCCAATCATCTTCATACGTTTCTTGCCCCTCTTCTGTTTTTCCAGCAGTTTCTTCTTGCGAGTAATATCACCGCCATAACACTTGGCCAGGACGTCTTTGCGCAGTGGTTTGACGTTGGCTCGGCTGATCACGCGCCCACCCGCCGAGGCCTGAATGGCCACTTCAAACAACTGGCGCGGAATGAGTTCCTTGAGTTTGGTAATCATACGTTGCCCTTTATGGTAAGCATCCTTGCGATGCACGATCGTTGCCAGGGCATCCACCGCCTCGCCATTGACCAGGATTTCCAGTTTCTGCAGGTCATCCGGCCGATATTCGGCGAACTGGTAATCCAGGGAAGCGTAGCCGCGCGTGCGTGATTTGAGCTCATCGAAGAAATCTACCATGATTTCCGAGATAGGAATCTGGTAGTGGAGTTGTACACGATGCGGCGCCGGGTAATCCTGGCCCTCGAACTCGCCGCGCCGCTTGGTCACCAGGTCCATAATGGGACCATAATATTCGAGCGGGGTAATAATCTCGATGTCCACCCAGGGTTCGCGAATCTCGACGATCTCGCTCTCCTCAGGCAATTCGGCCGGCGAACTGACGATCTGCGTCGTACCATCGCGGCGCAAGACCTCATAGGCCACCGTCGGCGCGGTAAAGACCACGTCTAAATCGTACTCGCGTTCCAACCGCTCCTGAATAATTTCCATGTGAAAAAGACCTAAAAAGCCAGCGCGGAAGCCATAGCCCAATGCCTGTGAAGTCTCCGGTTGATAGACGAGCGAGGCGTCATTGAGCTGCAATTTCTCCAGCGCATCACGCAAATCCTGATAGTCATCTGCTTCCGAAGGGTAGATGCCGGCAAAGACCATCGGCTTGGGATGACGGAAACCCGGCAATGGCTCTGTGGCAGGATGGAGCGTATTCGTGATCGTATCGCCAACCCGCGCCTCGCGCACCGTTTTCAAACCGGTAGCAATATATCCCACTTCGCCTGTCGAGAGTTGGCCGGTGGGTTGCAAGGCCGGCACAAAGATACCAACCTCCACCGGTTTCACATCCACGCCACTGGACATCAAGTGCAGGCTGTCGGTTACACGCAAAGCACCATCCACCACACGTACATAAGCAACCACGCCCTTATACGAATCATAATGGGAATCGAACACCAAGGCGCGTAAAGGCGCCTGCGGGTCCCCGCGCGGCGGCGGGACTTTCTCGATGATCGCATCCAAAACCGCCACAATGTTCGTACCTTCCTTAGCCGAGATACGAATCACCTCTTGCGGCGGAATGCCCAGCAAACTGCCGAGATCTTCCGCAACCTCATCCGGGCGAGCCGAGACCAGGTCTATTTTGTTGATGACCGGAATGATCACCAGCTCTGCCTCCAGCGCCGCATACAGGTTAGCCAGAGTCTGCGCTTCAATGCCCTGACTGGCATCTACCACCAACACCGCTCCCTCGCAAGCCTGCAGGGCGCGCGAGACCTCATAACTGAAATCCACGTGCCCGGGCGTGTCAATCAGATTCAGCTGATACGTCTGCCCATCTTTGGCAGTGTACTGCATACGCACGGCGGAGGCTTTGATCGTCACCCCTTTTTCGCGCTCCAGGTCCATGCTATCTAGCACCTGGTCGGTCATCTCGCGCTCCGAGAGCGTGCCGGTCGCCTGTAGCAACCGGTCGGCCAGGGTAGATTTTCCATGATCCACGTGAGCAATGATGCAGAAGTTACGAATCTGAGCATTCATGGTCACTTGCCTGCCGGGAAGGTTTCCAACCAGGGGAAGTATATCATAGAGCGCACAAAGGCAGTGAACCTCTTGTCATTTTGTGTATCTTATGCTATTTTAGAACAAAATGTGCGAGTTCCAAAAAGCCAAAAAGACTGTCGTCGTTGTGGAAGACGAACAGGACGCGGCGGAAATGTTCGCGGAGATGATGCGCGTCAGTGGCTACCATGTACAGACCGCCCTAGGCAGTCAGCGCGCCATGGCTTTGATCACAGAATGCCACCCCGACGTCGTCGTATTGGATATCATGATGCCCGATATTTCCGGCCTGGACGTCTTGAAGTTCATGCGCAGCCGGCCCGACCTGGCGCAGATTCCTGTAATCGTGGTCTCGGCCCGCGGCACACCAACCGATCAGAAAGCCTGTTTGGAGGCCGGCGCAACCTCCTACCTGGTAAAGCCTATCGGTTTCCTTGAACTGCGCGAGGCCGTTGAGCAGGCCATACAGCCCCCCTGACAACATAGGCGATTCGCTTAATTTTGGAAACCACGGGAGAAAGTAGTTGGCACGCCCTGAGATGACCATTCGTGCCTTTGTGGCTATCGAAACGCCACTGGCGCTCCAGGAGAAAATTGCTCGCCGCATCGCGCCGTTGCGACAACGGCTACCACCCCCCCTTGTGCGCTGGGTACCTGTCACAAATATCCATCTGACGCTCAAGTTCCTGGGAGAGACCTCCCGCACTACCCTGGAGCAGTTAGCCGCTCTCTTAAGAGCCGAGGCCGCCGAACATATCTCTTTTTCCATCTTGGCAGGCGGTCTGGGCGTTTTCCCGAATCGCGCCCAACCGCGCGTCCTGTGGATCGGGTTAACGGCCCCCGATGCGCTTCAAGCCCTGCAACGCAATGTCGAGGGTATCTGTGCCCGCCTGGGCTATCCACCCGAAGATCGTCCCTTCGCGCCCCATTTGACCATCGGTCGCATCAACCCACGCTTAAATCCAGAGGAAAAGCAACGCATACGCGCCGCGCTAGAAGAAGTTAAAATCGAAGAATTGGGCAATATCCCGGTCGAGGCCATTCACATCTTTCAATCCGATTTGCGGCCGGAAGGTGCCGTCTATACTCGCCTGTACACGCTACCATTAAAATCATCCTGACGAGGTGCCCCCTGAATACACTGGAGCTGGCTCACATCATCGTCAATGCATTAGAGGAGAAGAAAGGGGAAGATATCCTTCTCCTAGACATCCAGCACTTAACACCCATTGCAGATTATTTCATTATCTGCACTGCCACTAGCGATCGTATGTTGCGTGCCCTGGCAGAAAACGTGTGGGAAAAAGCTGCCAGTCTGCCAACCAATTGGCGCCGCCAGGAGGGACGCCCAGAAGATGGTTGGCTGGTGCTGGACTATGGCAGTATTATCGTCCATTTGCTCACCCATGACTTACGCCGCTATTACCGCCTGGAAGACCTCTGGAGCGAAGGACGAGTGATCTTGCGCCTACAATAAAACGAGCGCGCCCAGCCGCGCGCCCGTCCTATTCGGGAAATCGCCCTCTGACCTCTTATAACCCCTATCTATGTACACATCTCGTTCGGCTGGCTCAGGATTGGGATTCAGGCGTTAGGACAGCAGTTCAACTGCCGTCCTAACGCAGGCCAGCCAGAGATTGTCTCCACTTGACCAGGCCATCTGCATGGGAAGTGGTTGCGGCGCGAGGCTCTGACTGGCGGGATGGGGCAAAGGATTGGGCAAATTTCCAATTTGCCCTACTTGTGGGGAATAGATGCTTATAAGTCCTGCTCAAAAACCCATTTATCTATATCGCGTTGCCAGCTCACCAGATCCTCAGGCTTAAACCACAACGCAATTTCTTTCTCGGCATTCTCCGGCGTATCGGAAGCATGGGCTAGATTTCGTCTTGGCGCAAGAGCAAAATCATGGCGTAAAGAGCCTGGCGTGGCTTTGGTTGGGCATGTCTCACCCACTATCTGCCGAATCGCTGCCACGCTATCCGGACCCTCCCAGACCATGGCCATTACTGGCGCGGCAGTCATATACCGAATTAAAGCCTCATAGAAAGGCTTGTCTCTATGAGCGGCGTAATGCGTCTCAGCCAGCTCATGGCTGACCCACATGAATCGAGCTGCTACCAATCGCAAGCCACGCCGCTCCAGACGAGAAATTACTTCACCGATCAAACCACGTTGGACGCCATCCGGCTTCACCAGTACAAGGGAACGTTCCATAGGTCAGCTTCTCCACATAAAAAATCGTTTCAGGGCGATGTCGCCCCGAAACGGGATTTTACCACCAAACCACCTTCTTCAACGCAGGAGTTCTTCCGCCTTGGTATACGCATCCAGAGCATCCTGCAACTGATTGGCGCGCATGTAGGCGTCGCCCAGCGTCTGCCAGATCAGAACCTCCACCGGATAGCGGTACGTGGCTTCGCGCAAGTCGTGAATTACCTCTTCCAGGCATTTTCCTTTGCGAATCAAGCGCGCATACTCCTGCATCGCCTCCGCCAGGCGACCACTTTGGAGGGCTGTCCGCGCCTTGACCAGGTCCTCGCCCTCGCGGACTACCGGCGGAGTCGGTTTCGCCACCTCTCCTGTGCCTGGCTGGGCACTCCCCGGAGCCGGCCCAGTCTCTTCCCTACCTCCCGGCGCGACCGGATGTGAAAGCTCCACAGCAGGTTTTTCCGCTCCTTCCAGAATCTCCGGCACCCATTCTTCCGGGGCAGTGGGCTGAGGCACCTCCGCCAAAGGCTCCTCCACCATCTCTGCCACAGACGCTTCCGGTGTTGCTTCGATTTCCTGCGCGGCTTCCTTGCCAGCCCACCCGGAGATCGCCTCCTCGGGTGGCAATTCCCCCTCCACCACAGGCACAGCCGGCAGCTCCGCTTCCTGCGCCACCTCCTCACCAGCCCATCCAGAGATCACCGTCTCTGCTAAAGTCGGTTCCTCGACAATCTTCGGAACAATGAAGATCGTCTCCTCCGTAGGGGCAATCACTTCCTCTTCGGGACGGGTAACAGGTGCCTCCGCCTGCCCTCCTGCCCAGGTCGCCTCCTCCCCGGCTGGCTCGGTCGCGGAAGGGATTGCTTCCTCAATCCCAACCCCAGGCTCTCTGCCCATGCCTTCCTCCAGGAAACCGGCAGGCACGACTTCCTCTTGGGAAGGCAAGGACGCGGCTTCTTCCATTGCCGGGGCTGGAAGTGTCTCGCCAGATTCTTCGGCGAATGCCGCTCGCAACCATTCGGGGATTTCCTCCTCGGCAGCCGCCTGTGTTGCAGGAGTACCCTCTTCGACTATACCTTGCAACCACGAAGGAAGTTCCTCCTGTGGAACAACCGCTTCTTGAGATGTACCGCCGCGTTCCGCTTCCAGAGCGGCCTCGCGCAACCAACTCGGAGGGCTTTCCTCAATAGCTTCCTCGCGGACAACAGAAACAGGCTCAGGCGGTTCCGGAACCAGTCCCGGAATCTCCACAGATAACTCTTCCTCCGCTGTCTCCTCTGGCGGAAGGATTGCCTTGCCTGCCGCAACAGACGCGGACGTCCCTTTCTTTGCCGGGGCAGTTGCTTCATCAGCCAACTTTTGCACCCACTCAGGGGTTTCTTCGGATGGGCGAGCCTCTGGCTTGGTGATCAACTCATCGGATCGAGCGCCTTGTCTGGCTGCCAGGGCCTCCAGCCAGGCCAGGGCATCACTACCATCCAGGATATTTTTATCTTCTTCCGCCATCACAGGAATAGCCTCCACAGGTCTCCTATCAGGGACAGGATGTTCTTCTTCCCCAATCCCTGCCGTCACCTCACCACCTTCGACTGCAGCAGCTTCCTCCAATGGAATACCACCACTCTCCTCGATTACCCCGCGCAGCCAATCCGGCGTCTCCTCTGCCGCCTCACCACCGCCAACAGGTGCGGCCTCCTCCAGCGGAACACCACTCTCCTCAGCCATCCCGCGCAGCCAATCCGGCGTCTCCTCTGCCGCCTCACCACCGCCAACAGGTGCGGCCGCCTCCAGCAGAAGACCACCCTCCTCACCCATCCCGCGCAGCCAGTCCGGCACTTCCTCTGCCTCACCACCTCCAACAGGTGCGGCCTCCTCCAGCGGAAGACTACCCCCCTCACCCATCCCGCGCAGCCAATCCGGCGTCTCCGCTGCCGCCTCACAGATCGGA
>FWPU01005121.1_pt1 | contig 29135 bp, 24 predicted proteins | sample 2228361 | NCBI WGS metagenome assembly FWPU01 (sample SAMEA103939777, study PRJEB20133) | metagenome | reverse complement strand
GCTGGACACGGAAACAAAGCCGTTCTGGGGGCAAAAACTGCTTCTTACCCTCTCCTCCCCGCGTGCGGGGAGGGGTGAGAACCCCTTCTTGTGTGCTCAACTGCGTAACTCTTGGAAGTTTTCTCCGCCTCCCCAGGCGCGGTTTGGAACGGCACGGCGTCCGTTCCCTACGGACGTTTTTGCTCCAACTTCAACGGTCGTCCGTTTTTGTCCGTGATACGCAAACTCACCGCCCACTGTCCGCCGCCTTGCAGGACTTTGACGAGGATACGGTTCGCCCCCGCTTCAAGGCGCGTCGCCACCTGGTCTTCGTCCACACGCCACGCGCGGTCGGTGAGGTTTTTGTGAACCTCTTTGCCGTTGAGCCACACCACCACATCGTCGTCGCTGCCGATTTTGAAAATGACGTCGCGGGCAATGTCACTGGTCACTTCGGCGTAGAGGTAGGCGCCCACGTTGTCCTGCCGCGCCACGACGCGCTCCAGGTCGACCATGCCCGTCGGGTCTTCAAGGCGAACGTATTTCCACTGGGACAAATCGGGCACGGCATCCGTCGCAATCGTGTCCTTCCCCCGCAGGGCGTTGCGGTCGGGAATCGGACCCAACGTCCACCAGTGCGCGATGAACCCCGCCTCCATCACAAAACGTGAGAGGTCGACCACCACGCCTAACCCTTGCAGCCGCCGCGCAATCTGTCGCGCTTGATTGCTGTTGGTGGAGAATTGGAACGCCTGCAAATACAGTTCAATCGCTTGCTCTTTATTCCCCGCCTTCGCCACCGCGTCGGCAATCGGCACCGCCGCGGTCGCCGCCACGTTGCGCACGCCGCCTTTGCCTTCTTTCAAAACCGAGAGCACAACCTGTCCCGCTTCCGCCGTGCGCAGATTGCCCAACGTCTCCAACGCCGCCGCTTGCACGCTTTCCTCGCTGTCCTGCACGAGCGGAATGAGGGTCGCCACCGCGCTCTGGTCGCCGCGCCGTCCGAGTGTGCGCACCAACGCCGCGCGTTCTTCCGCGTTCGCGTTTTTGAGCGCGGCGATGATGGCGTCCGTTGTCGGCTTGCCCGGCACGCGGGTCAAGGCTTCCAACCCCGCCGCTCGCAACTCCATCGAACTCTCGTGCAAACTCGCCAAAAACAGCGGCACGGCTTGCGATTCACGCAATTGTCCCAGCGCCCGCAGCGCAGAGAGCCGCACGCTCTCCTCTTAGTCCTGCGCCGCCGACAGCAATGCCGGCGTTGCGCTCTTATCGTTGCGCTCGCCCAAAATCGAAATGAGCCACGCGCGCGTTTCCGCTGGAGCCTCCTGCAACGCGCTCACGAGGGAGCGCGTCACGTGGTTGCCCTTCGCCGAGACCAAGCCCTCCCGCGCCACGCCGCGCACGGTGATTTCTTCGGACTGCAACGCCTTCAACAACAGCGGCACGGCATTCTGTCCGCCGACCCGCGCCAGTCCGCGCAGCCCCGCGCACTTCTCGTGCTCCGTCGTCGCCGACTCGTAAATCTGCCGATAAATCCGCTCCGCCGCGCGGTTGTCCCCTTTAGCGTGAAACGTTTCGGCAAGGTGCAACAGGGCGTCGCGCGCCTGCGGCACACTGCTTTTCATGCCGTGCAGCGCCGTCTCCGAACGAGCGTCCGGCAAGTTCCCCAATGCTGCTACCGCGGTGCGCACGACGTCGGGCGAAGAGTCCCTCAACGCCGCGGTCACCGTCGGCACCGCCGCCACGTCGCCGCGCGCGCCCAACGTTTTGATGAGCGCGACTTTGAACTCCGCATCCGCCGATGCCACTGCCCTCGCTATCGCCTCCGTCGCTCGACGACCGGGAATCCGCTCCAACGACCATCGTGCCATCTCGCGCAAGTCCTTTTCTTCCTTCAGCAACGCCGCTAATGCCGGCACGGCGTCATCCCTGCCGACGAACGAAAGCGTCTCCACCGCAAACGAACGCACGTCGACGTTGGCATCCGACTTCACCTGCGCCACCAACGCCGCCGAAACCGCTCTCCGTTCCTTCTCCGCGCCGGGACGCGCCGCGTGATGCGCTATCGCCGTCACCGCTTTTTTCGCCCACAACGCGACGGTCGGATTCTCGCCGCCCACCAACTTGAACAATGGTGGCACGGCAGGCGCGCCGATCTTCGCCAACTCATCCACCGCCGACTGCCGCGCCTTCGCGTCAGCAGATTGTAGTCGTTCCAGCAAAGCGTTGACATCTTGCGCGTATGCGCCGGAGAGTGACCAGAACAACGTGCAAAAAAGTAGAAGTGTTTTGTAGCGTCTCATAGGATCCTTCATGCGTGCTTGTCATGGCGAGCGTAGGGGACTGCGCGTTCCGACGAATCCGGATGACCGCTTCGCTCGCCATAACAATAATTTCCATAGCTCATCACCTCATCCTACTTTGTCACCGGTGGGTTAGGACGGGAGGGTGAGGCTCCTGCCGAACTGTCAACCAACGGCTCAGTGGGAACTTCGCCCTCCTCCTCTCCCCTGTTTGTCCCGTCCTATGCTCAAGGGACAAAGTAGGACTAAGAATCTGCCACCGAATCGAATTCGGTGTCTAAGACGCCTGAACAGAAGTCTGCTAAAGCAGACTCGTTTGTCGTTTAGCCCCGATTCATCGGGGCTTTCCAGCCGTTGTAGACGCCGAATTCGATTCGGCGGAATGAGGGCTCCAGCGGGGCGCAGGACGTCAAATTTGCCTCCTGCCTCCTGACCATCATCCGTCGGAGCAGCGCCTCCTTACGAGGATTGCAAATTTTACGTAATGCCCCCTCTGGGTGAGATTCTTCGCTGCGTTCAGAATGACAAAGCAGCGGGGCTGTCATTCTGAGCGCCGCGAAGGACCTCGTCGTGGATAAGGGTGACAAAATTTATGGCGCCCTACTTGTCACCGCCCGAATCCCGCTCGCCGAGTTCGACGACTTTCCCTTCTTTGACGGATTGCTGCACTGCCAGGCAGAGTTTCAAGACCTCTCGTCCTTCGGCGAAGTCGGGGTGGGCGGGAACGTTGTCGCGGAGGCAGGCGAGGAAGTAGGCGTCTTCGGCGGCGACGGCGTTGAGTTCGGGGAGCGCAATCGTTTCCTCTTCGCCGCCCGTCAACTTCTTTCGCAGCGCGCCGCCTTCAAAGAGGAGCGTGCCGCGCGTGCCGATGAGGCCGGCGATATGCCCGCCCATTGTGGCGGTGTAACTGTCGCCGACGATGCCGGTGGCGCCGTTGGCAAAGGTGAGCATCGTCCAGAGGTTGTTCCAGTTCTCCGTGCCGATTTTCGCGCCGCGCGTGTAAACGGCTTTGACCTCGCCGCCGACCCAGCGCATCCAATCCAAGTCGTGCGTGCTGAACTCGACGACGATGCCCTCCGTCAGCGACGCATCGCCGTACCACGCGCGCGGCGTCCACGGCATGAATCGCCGGCACCACATGCTGACCAAATCGCCCAACTCGCCCGACGCAAAAATTTCCTTCATGGTGCGAAACAGCGGATAATGCCGCAGCACGTAGCCCATGACGTTGTGGACGCCCGCGTGCTGCACGGCTTCCACGAAAGCGTCTGCATCTTCGAGATTATAAGCCAGTGGCTTTTCTGAGAAGATATGCACCTTCGCCTTTGCCGCGTCAAGGACCGGCTCACGCCGCGCAAACGGCGGGACGCAAATCCACACCGCGTCCACGCCCGCGTCCAGCAAATCCTGATGTCGCGTGAACGCCCGCGCGCCGACTTCGTTCGCTCGCTGCTGCGCGCGGCTTTCGTCCACGTCACAGATACCCACGATTTGGACGCCTTCCAACGATGACAGCGCGCGGAGGTGCGACGTGCCGATGCCGCCCGCGCCGATGATGCCGACTTTGAGGGTCTGCAATGTCTCCTCCTTTTTGACATCGCCTCCGAGACGAGTTATAATGGTAGCCAGATTATAGCAAATCCACCGCAGAGCCACAAGGCGAGGGGAAAAGACAATGGCAATGACGCTGAGTGACGCTTTCAACCGAAGGAAAAAGTTAGCCGCCGATTTGCAGTCATGGATTCAGCGGTTGGCGCAGGCGGGAACGGAGAAGCGCGAGTATCGCACGAAAGCCGTTCAAAACGAGAGCCTCCCCACAGTGGAGCAAATTGCGCGAGCAACGCCGACGCGCGCGGACGGCGTCAACGTCTTTGAGCATGGCGACGGTTTCATCAAGCACCGTTCCAAAGGCTACCGTTCGCCCTGGTTCGACCGTGCCCCTTCATTCGTCTCTAAGAAAGAGAGTGATTTCTCATGCCCGAAACAACTCAGTTAGTCCCCCACCTCATCGGTGGGAATTTTCTTCTCATGGAAACCGACCCCGCCGACATTTTCACGCCCGAAGACTGGACGGACGAGCAGCGAATGATGGCGCGGGCGGCGGAGGAGTTTATGGACAAGGAGGTGCTGCCGCAGGTTGAAGCCATCGAGCATCAGGAGGAAGGCGTAACGCCTCGGCTGGTGCGCAAGGCGGGCGCGTTGGGATTTTTGGGGATGGAAGTCCCGGAGGAATACGGCGGTTTGGGCTTGGGCAAGACGAGTGCCTGCGCGGTGGAAGAGCAGTTGGCACGATTAGGCGGGTTCGGCGTGTCGTGCGGGGCGCACGCCGGCATCGGCACGCTGCCGATTGTCTATTTCGGCACGGAGGGGCAGAAGCGAAAATATCTGCCCAAGTTGGCGAGCGGCGAATTCATCGGCGCGTATGCGTTGAGCGAGGCGAACTCCGGCTCGGACGCGCTGAGTCTGCGGACGAAGGCGACGCTCAGTTCGGACGGGAAGCATTACATTCTGGACGGCACGAAGATGTGGACGACGAACGCGGGCTGGGCGGACTTGTTCATCGTGTTTGCAAAGGTGGACGGGCAGCACGTCACAGCATTTATTGTTGAGCGCACGTTTCCCGGCGTTTCGACGGGGCGGGAGGAGCATAAGTTGGGCATCAAAGGTTCGTCCACGCGGCGGACGATTTTAGACAACGCACAGATTCCCGTCGAAAACGTCTTAGGCGAAGTCGGCAAAGGGGCGTATATCGCGTTCAACATTTTGAACATGGGGCGGTTCAAGTTGGGCGCGGGCAACATCGGCGGCGCGAAGGACGCGCTGAAAGTGTCGACGCGCTACGCGCTGGAACGCCAGCAGTTCGGGAAGCCGATTGCGTCGTTCGGGCTGATTCAGCACAAATTGGCGGAGATGGCGACATGCATTTTCGCGGGCGAGAGCATGGTCTATCGCACAGCAGGAATGATTGACGCCGTTTTGGAAACGGGCGAGATGTCCGACGCGATGACGCCCGCGTTTCCGCGCGGGATTGAAGAGTTCGCGGTGGAGTGTTCCATCATCAAAGTCGCGTGCAGCGAGATTCTGGATTACGTGGTAGACGAGGCGGTGCAGATTCACGGGGGTTACGGTTACACCGAAGAGTTCCCCGCCGCTCGCGCCTACCGCGACTCGCGCATCAACCGCATCTTCGAGGGCACGAACGAAATCAACCGTTTGTTCATCCCGACGATGCTCATGCGCCGCGCGCAGCGCGGGCGGCTGCCGCTGATGCCGGCGATTGAAAACGTCAGCAAAGAGATTTTGGACATGAGTCCGTTCGACGGCAGCGCGGACGGCGACGCGCTCCGCGCGGCGCAGGCGTTGATTGCCAACGCGAAGAAGTTGATTCTGTTGCTGTCCGGCATTGCGTATCAGCGGTTTGGGGATGGGCTGATGGAAGAGCAAGAGGTATTAGCCTGTCTGAGCGACCTCATCATAGACGCCTACGCCGCCGAAAGCGCGGTGCTGCGGACGCTGAAAAATAACCCCTCCCCCTTCCCCCTCTCCGATTCGGGGAGGGGTGGGGGAGGGGTTATGCGCGACATGGCGCTCACGTTCGTTAACGACGCCGTCGGACGGATGGAACTCAACGCGCGGCAGGCGTTATCGGCATCCGCGCAAGGGGACGAACTGCGCGGACACTTAGGCATCGTGCGCCGTCTATTACGCTGGCAGCCGGTGAACACGGTGGCGACGCGACGCCGCATCGCGCAACGGTTGTGCGAGGTCGGCAGTTATGCAGGGATGATTGGATAAGGGATGAGGGATGAGAGTTCGTAGCCGACCGATTTATCGCTCTCTCTGACGCGCAATAAATTGCGCTCCTACAAACTTATCCCTTATCTCTCATCCCTCATCCCTCATCCCCTAACTAAAAGTCCTCGTCATCCAGTTCCAACCCTTCCTCCAGCCCGGGACCGCCGTCGGAGAACGACTCCAGTTCCGTGCCGTGAAAGACGGTGACGATAAAATCCTCGCGGTCGAAGTTGGGCAGGTAGGAACTCACGATGTCTTGGTCAATCTGGTGAATCAACTGCTCCTGGTCGTCCAGAGGCAAGTGTTGTTCCAGCACCAGCGTCGCATGAATGACGTCATGGGCGTAGTGAACGTCCAACTGCCCCAGCCGTTGGTTATCGTTCCAGAGGACGTAAACTTCCGATGAAGGCGTGCGCACCACGCGGACAAATTTAACGGGTTCCATACTTCACCTTCTCTCTTAGCCGCGACCGGCTTCGGGCGCGCCGGGCATGGGAGGCACTCCGCCGTAGGGGGGCGCGCCCATCATGCCCGACGTTCCCGGAACCTCCCCTTGAACCGTCTCTTCGTCCTTTCCCTCTTCGACCAACTCAACCTCAACACTCATCCCCAATCTCACCTCGTCGGACGAGCCGCTCACTTGCACGGTCACGGGGAACATAATGGTGCTGATGCTGCTGCGATGCCCCATGCGCGACACGCGCACCACTTTGCCTTTGAGGGTCACGCCTTCGGGCAATACGCGGGGGCGGATGAGAGCGGGTTGAAAAAGTTTGACAGATGACACTTCACGTTCGGGCACGTTCAGCAAAACGACAGCGGATTGCTCGCTGACAACGTCGAGAAGCGCAGTTCCCGCGTTGACGTACCTTCCCACGTGAGGAAACCGGGTGAAAGAGTCAAACGCCGGGTCGGACAAGGGACCCATCTCGCGTGACGCCATGACGAGACCACGACGGGGCGATTGGATCACGACCTCACGGCGCTGGGGCGCTGGGGCTTTAATGCGAATCAACTTCTGCCCGGTTTGAACGGTGTCGCCGTCTTTGACGTAAACGTCCGTGATGCTACCCGTCAGGGGAGCCGTCACCGTCACGGTTTCTGCGGGTTGAAGCGTGCCCGTGTAGACAAGGCGGGGCTTCATGCTCGGGTCGCCCATCATGCCGCCAGACATACCGGACATCATCGCGCCGCTGCCTGTTGCTATCGAACCGGGCGCACCGAATCCTCCCATTGAAGGCGTGCCCGAAAAACCGCCCGGCGGAGCAGGCAAAGGCACGTTGGGCGGCGACGTTCCGCCGGTCGCGCCCACTGACATCAGAGGGCTGCGCTTTCTGGGCGCTGGATGGCGGGTTGTCCAAACAACAGCCAGCGTAAGCCCAATCATGCTGAGAACAATAGCGACGATGGTTGGTAATCGGTTCATAGGAAACCTCTCGCAGTTGAGTTCCTCAACTCCTCCGCCGCTATTATAACACGCAAGACGGTGATTGGCAAATGAGGAGACGATTCAGTGGACGTTTTTTTCCGCCATCGCCACGATGTCTTCCGAGGTGACGACGCGCAGGTGGGCGGCGGCGTGGGCGACCAGTTCTTCGTACGCCTTCCAGATGCGCTCCTGCTCTTCGGATGAACGCGGGCGAGAGCGGTCGGGGGCGTTGAGGTCGTAAGGCGGACTGAGAGGTCGGCGGGTTTGCGGGTCGGTGTAAACGAACTGCCACGCCTCCGGTCCGAAGCGGTAGAAGTTGTTCTCGTGAATCAACGCGGTGATGAACGGGGGGCGGCTGCCGCTCCACTCAGTGAGTCGTTTTTTCAGATACGCCGTCGGATTGAACGCTGCCGCTTGCGGCGAGTCGAGACGATTCCACCAGAACGATTCACGCGGCTCGCCGGGCAGCGCCCAGCGCGTGACGCTGAAATCGCTGGGTCGCGCCAGCAACCCGTGACTCCACTCAAATGGCTGCTTTAATTTCGTTCCGCTTTCGTGATACAGCACCGCCATCCGTGCGCCCAGGTCGGCGTAAACTTTCAGAGCCGCCGCGCGAATGCGCGGGTCGCCGCTTTGCGGGCTGACGACGACCGGAGGACGCCCGAACACTTTTGCCACGTAAGCGTATCCGCCCGGTTGGTCGCGCTGCAAGTCGCCAGTCGTGAGGTCAAGGTGATAAATCTCGTAGTCGCGCACGGCGGCGGCAAGTTTTTCATCGTCCAGATTTCGCAACCGCGCATCGAATCCCGCGTAAATCGGGTGCGGGGGGCGGACGTGGTAACTGATGGTCATGCCGCTTTCCTGCAAAGCAGCGATGACGTCCGGACGCTGCTTGACGAACATCTCCGTCTTGGGCGCGGTCAGGTAGAAGTCGCCGCGCACTTTGTATTTCTGGAAAATTTTGATGAGCCGCAGCACGGTGTCCGCGCTCTCGTTAACGTAGCGCGTGTCGTGGACGTTGAGGACGAAGGTGACGTAACCGTGAGGCAAACTATCAGTTTGCCCTTGATGACGCAAACTAACAGTTTGCGTTACGCTGCGGGGGTCAACGCCGGGATGTTCTTTCTCCCACTTCCTATAGGCGTCTGCCATTTCGGAGAAAGTCGCCCATCTGATTTTGCCCGCCTTCACCAGCGGGTCAACGATTTCCGTGAGCCAGCGGTCAATCACCGCGAACGGTTGACCGAACGGACCGCCGCGAAATTCCCCGGCGTGAACGGTGATGTGAAAGACGTTCACGCGGTCTTTGCGAGCGGCGCGGAGTGAGCGCTCCAGCCCGTCAGTGAGGGAGTCGAAGTAGGCATAATCGCCGCCCGGTCCCATCGCCCGCCGCATGGAGTTGAAATCCACGCGCCCAAAAATGCCGTCGGGCAGGTAGACGATTTTGCCGGCGGGGTCGTGCTTAGCGAACGCTGTGACGTCATTTTCGCGCGGTCCGCCTGACGGACGCCACGGCACGACGGCAAGCAACTTTTCGTCTGTCTTCTGCTGGCGCGGGTTCTTATGGTCGCTCATCACGTCCAGCCCGGCGCGTGCGGCGGCTTCCAGCACGCCCGAATAAAGATTCCCGCCGCTCCAGTAGCGGACGCGCGTCGCCCCCGCTTTCTTCAGCCAGTCCACCTCCTCTTTCATCACCGCCGCCCACTTCTCAACGGGCAGCGCGTCACAGCCGCGCCCGAGGTGGGCGTCCTCGTGGAAGTGCAGAGCGACTTCATGCCCGCGCTTTTCCAAATCGGCGAACAAAGTCACCCCCGACTCCGCCGCTACGCGTGTGAACGGCGTCTGCGCCTGCACGGTCAGTTTTCCGCCATGCTTTTCGACGAGAGCAACGAGCAAGCGTAAATCTTCGACGTGCTTCTCAAAGAATGGACGGTTGTTGTAGTCAGGACGACGAGGAGATGCAAACGGAGGACGCGGGGCGTTACCCACAATCGCGCTCGGCTCCGCGCCGAACGGCTCAATGTGGACGCCGACGCAAAACAGCAGCGGCGCGTCCGCCGAACCGGCGTCCGCCGCCACCCGCCGCGACAACTGCCCCGGTCGCTGTGCGATGATGTCCTGCCCACTCAACGCCAGCAACCCCAGCGCCAACCCCACCGACAACGAGGTGAAACGAAACGACACGGAACCACGGACCCTCAACGGTTTCATGCGGCAAGCCTCCTCAACCTGTTCTGTTGGTATTACCTACAACTTCTGTTTTCGGTTGACGCCGCGTGGAGTTGAGAGTTCAGCCGCTGGGTTGGTTCGAGACGATTGGAAAGAAGAGTTCGTTACGCTGCGGCATCAGTTGGTCGGCGTGAGAGCCGCGGCGAAGAGCGTGCCCGCCGGTTGTCCCGTTTGAACGTCCACGAGGTTGACGCTCGCGCCCAACGCCGAGGAAAACGGCGTGTGCGCGTTGGGAACAAAAAGCACGTTCTGCAACCGCAGCGGCGCGTCGTTGACCAGATGTGCCACCTCCTGCCCGGCGGCGTTGGAGATTTGGACGTCGAAGAAGACGTCAAAAAAACTGTCCGCTGGGAAAGGATTTCCCGCGCTGCGTTGTTCCGTCTGTCCGAGTGTGCGGCGCGTGGCGTTTTGCGTCATCCGTATGGTCAACTCGTCGCCCGCCTGCTGCGGATTGGGGTCGAACGTGCCCGTCAAGTCCATAGAGACAATCTCCGTCGGCGTGTCCTGTCGCCCGTCGCCGTCCTGGTCAGCCACCGGACCGCGCTCGATGACCGTCGGACCCGCCAGTTGCAGCACAGCGGTCAGCGGAAGATTCTGGCTGGTGATTTGCAGGGCGAAGTTACCCAGCGCGTTGACGGCGCTGCGTCCGGTGGGCAGCGTGGTGGGGCACGGCTGCGGCTCGTCGAAAGTCAGGGATAGATTCACGACGCGCCCCATCGGTTGGTTGGTGAAAGGGTTGATGACGTTGAAATTCGGCGCTCCCAGATAAGCGGCTGGCTCCGCAGCACTGGGCGTCGCCTGTTCCACGCCGTCCGGAGCCGTCAGTCGCGCTGCGGAGTTGTTTAAGCCGATAGTCCCGAACGAACTCTGCACCAACAGGAAGACATCGAAGAAACTGTCGGCAGGAAAATTCTCGCCAGAGGTGCGCTGTCGGGTGCCGCCGACCGAGTTGCCGGTGGGATTGTTCGTCAATGTGACAGGTCCAAAGAGGGTCGGACTGTTTCCGAGCAATTCCATCGAAGTAATTTCGGTTTTGATGTCCCACTTGCCGTCGGCGTCCAGGTCGGACGGGTCGCTGCGCTTGACCGTTGTTGAGCCAGTGAGAAGAACGGTTTCGCGGCTGCCGTCCGTGAACTCGACCTCCATGCTTGCGTGAGAAGCGAGGCAGTCTGTGCCTGCCCACGGTGGGGCGTCGGGGAGCAGCGCGCCTAACTTCAGGGAGAAGCCAGTAATCTTGCCGACGTTGAGCGTGCCATTGTTGGTGGGGAACAGTAAATTAACGTTCGTGCCTTTGGCTGTGCTATACTCATCAAAAGAAGGCAACGACATCGTTTTCCCCGTCACGCGCAAAACCTTTTCCGGAAGCATGATGCCCTGAGGTGTGCGCCAGAGCATGAAAAGGTCGAAGAAACTGTCGGCAGCAAAGTCATGCTTGTTTGAACGGGCTTGCACTAAACCCCGCGAAGGGAAGTCGGGGTCGAAGGTCTTGGCGATGCTGACGTTGCCCAGCCCAGACACAACGCCGCTTAGGCCCAAAGAGAGGATTTCCGTGTCCACAACGCGCCGACCGTTCGTTCCAACGCGCGGGGCGCCGCGCTTGATGAGAACCGAACCGGTTAAGGTCACTTTTTGCTTACGGGCAGAGCCGATTCTGATGTCTAACTGCGCCGTGCACTGCTGAGAATCTATGCCCGCCGCTGGAAAAGGAGATTTCGAGGGATGCCCCTTCCGTCCACCTGCCTGTCCTATTCCGGCGGCACAAATCAATGAGAAAATGATGAGCAGACCTGATTTCACGACGAGCGTGCGCAAGGTGTTGACTTTCAACTGCGACTCCCCCTATTTTATGATTTGCTCATCCGTGCCGTATCTTCAAGGCGGGCGGTTTGGGGTGCTGCGTTGCGTATAGGCTGCGATCAGAGATAGCCTTGCAGTGAAACCGTTCCATTACGATTTCATTTATTTTATACCAAAGATAGAATGACCTGCCAAGAGGATATTTGCTCCCCCTCCTACTGTTCCTCTTGATTTCAGGAAATATCTGGCAGAGGGATATTTTCTTTGTGCCTACTTCCAGAGGATAGAAAGGTCCACCTCAACTTTGGAATTCCCTCGTGCTGCTTTCACAAAGGAGGTGAGGGATTCGTTATTCATCGCCAGACGCTGCTGCAATTGATGGTCCTTAGAAAACCGAGGCAAGGCGTCCTTCCAGACGCGCCGCGCCGCTGACAACTGACCGTTTTTGACGTAGGCATCGCCCAGAGCGACGAAGGGCAGGACAAAGTAAGGTCTGGACGGGTCCGACGATTTTTGCTGTTTCGCCAGACAGCGTTGAAAATCGTCAATTGCTCGGGACGTGTGGCTGAGTCGTTGGGGAGAATGGAGGTAGAGAAGCCCGCGTAGGTAAAATGCCATCCATACGATTTCAGCATTGCGTTTGCGCCGTTCCACGTCGGGTTCTGCCGCATCGGCTTGAATCACACTGCTGAGTTCGTCGACGGCTTTGTCAATCCATTGTCTTTTCTGGATTTCACGGGTCGGCTCGCTCGCGGCTCTGTCGACGTAGGCGAGTGCCAGCAAAACGCGAGGCTCGAAAAGGGTCGGATGCTTCTCGTGCGCCAGTTTGGAAAGAAAGGTCACAGAACGCTCGTATTCTTTAAAGTGCGCACACTGCAAGCGGTAGTCGTTGCCAAAAATGAGGTTGGTCGCCGCGAGTTCCAGAGCCTTTTCCAGATAAATCAGCGACTCAGGAGTGTCCTCCATGGTGGCAAGTTTCAAGCCCAACGCATGGAGCGCGTGCGCATCGTGGGGGTTTTGGACTAAGCGCCCTTCGAGATCCTTCCGCTTCTGCCAGTCTTCCGCCATACGCCAAGCCTTCACCGCAACGGGGATGGAAAACACAGAAATGACGGCTGCTATCAAGCCTAAGCCCAACCCCAACCACACCCGATTTCTGTGGCGATGTCGCCTCTTGCGTCGCCGTTCGATAATAATCACATCGGTTTCCCCCCGGTCAGCCGGCACATGCCTGAGAACGCACACTATTATACCGCAACAGGACAATGACTGCAAAAAATTTTATTCTCAACGGACTATCTCACCCGAACGGCGCGAATGATCCGATAGCCTCCTTTGATGGCACACACCTCGGCTTTGCCGAAAACTCCCGTGACGCGCCGCAGCAAGGATTTGGCTCCTTGCTTCGTTTGGGCGACTAACCACAGTTGCCCCTGCGGCTTCAGTCGCTCTCTCGCCTCGTCTATCAAACGATACACGACGGCGTTGCCCGCTCGGAGCGGAGGATTGCACACCACCACGTCAAAGGCTTCCTGACGAAAAGGTATCAACCCGTCTGCCTGCATAACGACGGCGTTAGGAAGATGGTGACGGCGCACGTTCTCCCGCGCCAACTGGACGGCGCGGGCGTTCACGTCCGTCAGGATGACAAATCCCTGCGACGCGAGTTTCGCGGCGACGATGCCAATCGCGCCATAACCGCAGCCCAAGTCCACCACGCGCGCGTCCGGGGCGAACTCCATCGTTTCAATGAGCCATCGCGTGCCCGCGTCAACTCTTTCAAAAGAAAATACGCCGTGGTCGGTCACCAACCGATATGTTTTCCCCCGCAGCGTCGCTGTCACCTCACGCCGTTCGCTGTGCGCCATTGGCTCACGGGAGAAGTAGTGCTGGAACTTCTGTCGTCGGCTCTTTTCGTCTTGGATTCTTTCTCTTCCGCCTTTTTTCATAAAGCAAACTGCCGCTTTCCGATTTCGCGCTTCACGCGTCGTCGCGCTCACTCTACCACCCCCAGCCTGCCCCTGTCAAGCCGCGGAAAATTTATTTTTCTGAAAGTGTTCCATTTTGCTTTTTGTTTGTTATAATATGGTGCGGCACACTAAATCTTGTAGTTTGTGCCATCAATAGACACAAGATATGGAGGTCTTATCCCTTTATGCCTACAACGAACCATACGACCTCAGTGGAAAACTTATCCACAGATGTGGACAACTCAAGTCATAATTTTTTAAGCCCTCTGGGAGAGAAAATCTTCCTCGACCGATACGCCCTCAAAGACGGCAGCAAGCAGAGCCTTGCCGTGGGCGATACCGTGATTGTTTGCGTTGACCTTAAGACCGGACAGCGCGAAATTGGAACAGTCCATTCCCTCTCCAACGGAGTTGCTACCATCGAACTCCGCGATGGGGCAATGGTGGAACGAGCGGTCGAGCATCTTGACAAGCCGCTGGAAGTTTTCCCGGAGCAGATGATGGAGCGGGTGGCGCGCGGCATCGCGTCGGTGGAGACGTCGGAGGAAAAGCGGGCGGAGTGGGAGCGGAAATTCCGCTGGCTGCTGGACGGCTGGAAGTTCGTCCCCGGCGGGCGCATCCTCACGGCGGCGGGGACGGAACAGCAACTGACATTGTATAATTGCTATGTTATATCCAGCCCGCGGGACTCCCGCAAGGGCATCGTGGACACCCTCTCGCAGATGATGGAAATCATGTCGCGGGGCGGCGGAGTGGGCATCAACATCTCGTCGCTGCGTCCGCGCCACGCCTACGTCAAGGGCGTCAACGGGCGCAGCAGCGGCTCGGTGTCGTGGGGCGCGCTCTACTCGTTCGTGACGGGACTGATTGAACAGGGTGGGAGCCGGCGAGGCGCGCTGATGCTCATCCTCAACGTCTGGCATCCGGACGTGCTGGACTTCATCACCAGCAAGCGCGAGATGGGCAAAATTACCAACGCCAACATCAGCGTTGGCATCACGGACTCGTTCATGGAGGCGGTCAAAAAAGACCAGGACTGGGACTTGGTGTTCCCCGACACAGGCGACCCTGAATACGATGCAGTGTGGGATGGCGATTTGGAGAAGTGGAAGTCGTTGGGCAAGCGGGTGCTCGTCCACAAAACCGTCCGCGCCCGCGACGTCTGGAACGCCATCATCGAAAGCGCGTGGGCGTCCGCCGAGCCGGGCGTGTGGTTCATGGAGCGGGCGAATCAGATGAGTAACTCATTTTACTACGCACCGCTGTGTAGCACGAACCCGTGCGGTGAGCAACCCCTGCCCGCTTGGTCCGTGTGCAATCTCGGCGCAATCAATCTCGCCAAGTTTGCGTGGGACGGGCAGAACGTCGACTGGGAGGCGCTACGCAAAACCGTGCGCTATGCAGTGCGCTTCTTGGACAACGTGATTGACGCGACGCCGTATTTCTTCGAGGAAAACGAGAAGCAGCAGAAGAGCGAGCGGCGCGTGGGGTTGGGCACGATGGGGTTGGCGGAGATGCTGATTCGTCTGGGCATCCGCTACGGCAGCGAGGAGTCGGTCAAGTTCATTGACCAACTTTACAGGCTCATCGCGACGGAGGCGTATCTCGCGTCAGCAGAATATGCTGAAGAAAAAGGCGCGTTCCCGCGGTTTGACGCGGAGAAGTTCCTGCAAAGCGGCTTCATGAAGACCATGCCCGACAACGTGCGCCAAGCCATCCGGCAAAAGGGCTGCCGCAACGTGACCCTGCTGACGCAAGCGCCGACGGGATGTGTGGCGCCGGACACCCTTGTGAGTACGGCGAGCGGGCTTCGACCAATGATTGAGTTGGGCGATCCTCATGGGGAGCAGTGGCAACCTGTTAATCACACCGTCCATACCGATGTGGGATTGCGAACGGCGTCCCATTTTTACGTCAACGGTTATAGCCCCGTAAAAACCATCAGGACTCGGCGTGGCTTCCACCTGACCGCGACGCCCAATCACCGCATTCGCGTTTTGGACGGGGAGGGCGATTACGTCTGGCGGCGCATGGATGAATTGCAGATAGGAGACGTAGTTATCCTCAAGAAAGGCACTTTGGGAGAGGGGGAAACGGTCGAACTCACGTCCGTTGAACAGGGCAATCGCGCTTTGAGCGACCTGCCAACGACGATGACGCCTGAACTGGCGGAACTGTTGGGGCTTTACATGGGGGACGGATATACCAAACAGCGCGGGGGCGTTCACATCGTCGTCTCGCAGCAAGACCCCGATCTGTTAGAGTGCATTCAAGGCTTGCTCCAGCGCGTTTGGGGGGACCGCTCCATCAGCGTTGAAGACCGTCTGGGATGCTGGATCATCAAACTGACCGGCGACTACATCTCACGGTTTTTCGAAGCCAACGGTTTCGCCCAGCCCAAGGGCAACAACGGAGAAGGAGCAGCCGGCGCCTTTATTCCGTCAAAGGTTCTGCGGGCGGGCAGAGCCTCTGTTGCCGCTTTCTTGCGAGGGCTATTCGAGGCGGGCGGCAGCATTCATAGAGACACCATTACGCTGACGTCTACGTCGCCCACCTTGATTAGCCAGGCGCAACAAGCCTTGCTCGGTTTGGGAATTGTGTCAACCGTCCGAACCATACCTCCATCCCCTGAGAAGTTCGGCACGCGAACGACGTATGAACTTCGGATGCTCAACCGACGAGAATCCGAAAAGTTCGTCTCTGAAGTCGGATTCGCCAGCGCACGAAAACGGATGAAAGCGGCTGAATTGGGCACGATCTGTGACCAGGGCGATTATGTTTCTGCCTTCACGCTATGTGAAGAGTTCTACCTGCAATCGAAAGGTCTCAAGAACGACGTGCGTCAACGTCAAGAGGTTATCGGGCGGACGCGACAAAACGGGGCATTAACCCCGCAGTTTGTGAAAGAGACCGTCAGCCCCCACGCTGTTCTGGAGGACACGCGGCTCGCTCAACTCGTCGCCATGGACATTTTCCTTGATGAAGTGGCAGAGATAGAAGATGACATGTCCCCTACCTACGACCTGTCCGTGCCTGCTAACGAAACTTACATTGCCAACGGATTTATCTCCCACAACACAACCGGTACAATGGTCGGCACTTCGACCGGGATTGAGCCGTTCTACTTCTGGACTTACTATCGCAAGAGCCGCCTCGGAAAACACGAAGAGAAAGTCAAGGTGGTGGAAGAGTGGCAGAGAGCGCACCCCAACGAGCCGTTGCCGGACTACTTCGTGACGGCGATGGATCTCACCCCCGAAGAGCACGTGCGCGTCGAAGCCGCCATTCAGAGATGGACGGATTCCTCCATTTCCAAAACCTGCAACGTACCGCAAGATTACACGGTGGAGCAGACGCGGGAACTCTATGAGTTGATGTACGAGCTCGGATGCAAAGGCGGCACAATTTACCGCGACAAATCAAGAGACGAGCAGGTGCTCAACTTGAAAGAAACCGCCGAAGAGGGGGGCGAGGCGGGCGTCCCTGCCAGCTCGAAGAAGCCCATCCAAAAGGTGCGCCCGCGTCCTTACAAGCGGCGCGGTGTGACGATTAGCAAAGCCACGCCGGTCGGCACGGCGCACATCACGATGAACGACGACGACGAGGGCAACCCGTTTGAGGTGTTCCTTGAAATCGGCAAGGCGGGCAGCGACATCAAGGCGATGGCGGAAGCCGTCGGGCGTTTGATGTCCCTCGTGCTGCGCCTCGCTTCTCCGGTCACGCCCAAAGAGCGGGTGCAGGAGATTGTCAACCAGATTCGCGGGATTGGCGGGGCGCGGCACCTCGGATTCGGCAAAGACCGCGTGATGTCCCTGCCCGACGCCGTTGGACAGGCGCTGGAAGAACACTACGGCGTGCATAGCAACGGTAATGGCAGCAGTCATTCGCTGTTGGAGGACGAGACGCCAGCCGCTGCCAACGGCAAGCCGCATTACGCCGGCGCTGACCTGTGCCCGCAGTGCGGTCTCGCCGTGTTCGTGCGCACGGAAGGCTGTCATACGTGCCTGTCGTGTGGATATTCGGAGTGCTAAAAACAACGTTCAAACGTTGAAGCGTTGAAACGTTCGAACGTTGATGTGACATTGCTTCGTGACTGACTGAGGGCTTAAAGAAACGGACGACGCCATCGCGGCACTCAAACAGCAGGGATCGCAGACCAGTCGCAGCAAACTTACCGCGCAGGGAAGAGACGCAACTGCGTCAGGAAACGCAGTCCTCAAAGCAAGAGTCAAAGTTGCCCTCAGTCAGTTTGCGAAGGGGGCTTTGTCGCTGTCACCAGTGTGTCCACGGGCTGGTGGTCAGGACAAAGCCCTCTATTTTTTGGGGAGTTCAGGGGGTCATGGGATCATCGTCCCCGTCGTCCTCGTCCTCGTGGTCGGTCGTTTAGGGTCGAGGACTAATGTGATGACGGACTCGAGTTCAATACCGATGGTCTACCCTGGCGCAACGTGGGAAACGCGCACGCCCGAAGAAGTCGGGTTGTCGCGCGCCAAACTGGACGCCCTGCGCGATGGGTGCATTACGCAGAATTTGCCGCCCTGTTGCCACCGAATCGAATGCCGTTTAGCCTGCTTTTAGCAGGCTTTGTAGCCGTCTTAGACGCCGAATTCGATTCGGCGGAATGAGGGCTGTCACCGAATCGAATTCGGTGTCTAACACGCCGGAACGAAAGTCCCGATGCATCGGGGCGGGACGAGGGCTCCAGCGGGGCGCAGGACGTCAAATTTGCCTCCTGCCTCCTGCCCCACCTCCGTCGGAGCAGCGCCTCCTTACGAGGGTGGCAAATTTTACGTCCTGCACCCCTGCGCGATTTGGTCGGCGGGCGCGGATGCGTCGTGCGGCGCGGCTATCGGGTCTACTCGTGGGGCGACGCGTCGAAGAGCGGCGACATCGCCTCAGCGGTCAAGCCCGTCATCAGCTTGAAAACGCGCCTTGCGAACCCGCTCCAGTGTGAAGAGCGATACACCTTTGAGGCGTTCCAAGACCGCCCCGGTCGACTTTGGTCGGAGTGGATGATTCAGACGTTAGACACGGGTGTCGTCGGCGATGGACTCTCCGCTCCCCTTGCCTTCGACTCCGCTGGCAACCCGGCTCACGCTCCACCCGCGCCCTCTTGACGAACATTTCTGATTCAGGCAAAATGGGGGGACAACAAGCGTGAGAATCGTCCTCGTCCTCGTCGTCGGTCGTTGTTGGAGTTCGAGAACCGAGGACGACGACGAGAACGACGACGATTATTTTCAAGGGAGCAAACCAATCATGTCACTCACTGGCAAAGCCGCTGTTTTCGTAGGAACAGGCAAACCGTTTGAAATTCGAGAGTATCCGGTGACTGAGCCGCTGCCGGGCACGGCGCTCATTAAGGTTACGATGGCGAACGTGTGCGGGTCGGATTTGCACATCTGGCGGGGGGAATATAACATGGAGCGGATGGGGCGTGCGCTGCCGCGTATCATCGGGCACGAGATGACGGGGCGCATCGCGGCGTTGGGAGAGGGCGTGACGCACGACAGCAACGGCGAACCGCTCAAGGAAGGCGACCGCATTGTTTACCGCTATTTTTATCCCTGCGGGCAGTGCCGCATCTGTTTGAAAGGACGACCGGGCGCGTGCCGCAAGGGGATGGCTTACGCGGGCGTGTCGTGCGAGACGCCGCCGCATTTTTTGGGTGCGTTCGCCGAATACTACTATTTGCAGCGCAATTACACGATTTTCAAAGTCCCCGACGACCTCAGCGATGAACTGGTCGCCCCGATTAACTGTGCGCTGTCGCAGGTGATTGAGGGGTTGCTGCGGGCGCAACTGAAGTTCGGCGAGTACGTCGTCATTCAAGGCGCGGGCGGGTTGGGCGTCTACGCGACGGCAGTGGCGAAGGACATGGGCGCGGAGCGCGTCGTTGTGATTGACGGCGTGGAGGAACGACTACAATTAGCGCGCGAGTTCGGCGCGGACGCCACGATTGACCTGCGCGAGTTTCCCGCCCCCGAAGAGCGCGTCAAGCGAGCGCACGAACTTACCGACGGCGGCGCGGACGTGGTGTTGGAAGTCGCCGGTTTTCCCCGCGTCATCCCCGAAGGTCTGGAGATGCTTGCCGACGGGGGGCGCTACGTCGAAATCGGCAACATCAGCCCCGGCTTGACCTACACCGCCGACCCATCCGTGCTCGTCTGGAGGTGCGCCACGATTTACGGCGTGCGCTGGTATGAAGCCGAGTCGCTCAAAAAAGCCCTCGACTTCCTCCGCCGCGCCAAAAACAAATACCCGTTCCACAAACTCCTGTCGCACAAATACCCGCTCGAAGACATCAACCGCGCCTTTGAAGAATCGGACAAAGGGCACGTCACGCGCGCGGCGTTGGTGATGGAGTAAACGGACATGCACATTCTCACCGCTTGCATCGGACACGAAACCAACACCTTTGCCTCCACGCCGACGACGCTGGAGGATTTTCGTCGCGGCAGCCCCACGCCCGACTTCAGCGGCGGCGAGGCGATTCTCAATCACTTTCGCGGCACACGCACGATTCATGGCGGCTACATCGCGGGCGCGGAAAAACACGGCTTCACGCTGGAGCCGCTGATTCACACCTTTGCCACCCCCAGCGGCACGGTGCAGCAAAATGCTTACGACTATCTGAAAGGTCTGTTGATAGAACGACTGAAAGCCGCGGGGCAATGTGACGGTGTTTTGCTGGACCTACACGGCGCGATGGTGACGGAAGAGCTTGAGGACGAAGAAGGCGACCTCGTTGCCGCCGTGCGCGAAGTCGTCGGCAATGAGATTCCGATTGTCATGACGCTCGACTTGCACGCCAACGTCACCGCGCAGATGGCGCAGCACGCCGATGTCATCATCGGCTTCGACGAGTATCCGCACACCGACATGTATGAGCGTGGTGTGGAGGCAGCGGACGTGATGGCGGCGGTTCTACGCGGCGCGTTGCGTCCTACGCTGGCATACCGTCAACTCCCGCTCATCACCATGCCGCCCAAGCAGTGCACGCTGATTGAGCCGATGCGGTCGCTGCTGGCGAAAGCGCACGCGATGGAATCAGAGCCGCGACAGGCATGGAGCGGTGTCGTGAACGTCACGCTCTCCTTGGGTTTCCCCTTTGCCGACGTCCGCGACGCGGGCGTGTCGGTGCTGGTCACAACCAACGACGACGCAGAACTCGCCCAGCGCAAAGCCGCTGAAATGGCGGCGGCGATTTGGGAGAAACGCGACGAGTTCAACGTCACGCTCACGCCCGTCTCCGAAGTCTTTGACTACGCCCGCACTCAAGCGAAAGGATTGGTCGTCCTCGCCGACGGCTCTGACAATCCGGGGGGCGGCGCTCCGTGCGACAGCACGTTTGTCCTGCGCGAGCTCATCGAAAAGGACGTGCCGAACGCCGTCGTTGCCGTCATCGCCGACCCCAAAGCGGTGGCGACTGCGATGGCAGCGGGCGTCGGCAACTCTGTCACGCTGGATCTCGGCGGCAAGACCGACAACCGCCATGGGGAACCCGTGCGCGTCACCGCGCACGTCAAACTCCTTTCCGATGGAACGTTCACTATGCGCGGCGCGATGGGGGGCGGCGCGCGCGTCCGCATGGGCAGAACGGCGGTGCTGGTCGTGGGCGGCGTCGAAATCGTCGTCACCGAGCGGCGGATTCAACCCTACGACGCTGCCCTCCTTCGCAGCGTTGGTATCGAACCCACGCAGCGACGCCTCATCGCCCTCAAATCCGCCGTCCACTTTCGCGGCACCTATCAGGACCTCGCCGAGCGCATCTTCGACGCCGACACGCCCGGCGTGCACCGCCCGGATTTCCGTTGCTACGAGTATCGGAAGTTGAGGAGACCCCTCTATCCGCTGGATGACCTCCGCGCGCCGCCAACGTGAAAAGCCGCTTGACCAATCAGGTCAAGCGGCTTCCCTTGACCGTTTCATCGCTGGACACACTATTCCAGAGGACGTTGCATGTAGGTGACGATTAACTTCCCCTTGCGCCGTTTTGACTCTACCAGCGTAAGGGAGGGGGTGCGCACGGTCAGCGTGTAGTATCCGTTGGGGGTCCGACTCATGGGATTGCGACTTTCTGCGGGGTGGTCCTGGAGGCTGCTGAGTTGAGGAATCAGAGTCTCCCAACTCTTTCCCCAGTGGGTCGGGACAAACGCGTCTTTTTGCCGTTTCAAAACGAGCGGAATTCGTTTTTCGAGCACTTCAGTCTGGTTCGTGAAGTCCATTCTCTTGGGAATGAGCAACACGACTTCGACTTCCGTGACGTCAGGGGAAATCTCCGGGAGTCGGAGCGTGTAAGTCGACGGGGGAGCGATAAACGCGAAGTAGTTGGCGATTGCATCCAGCAGAATTTCGCTTCCCTTCTCATCCACACTGACCAACGCCAGGTCGTTGCCTCGATAGCGCAGATAAGTCCGACCTTCATCGGGCAACAACGTGCATCCTTCCACTCTTGCCGCTCTGATTGTTCCAGACAAGACAATCACCAAAACACCGAGCATCATCATCCCTTGACTGCGTTGCATACTAATACCCCCTTTTAGGTTGTTGAGAGTTTGACTGAAACTTGGCTATATTCTACCCACTCTGCGGTGTCATTAAGATTACATTTTTGTTGAATCTTGGGTATAATCACAACAGTCTGACGTTGAGGAGGCAACGACTGTGAACCGAAAACTTTCAGGGTGGGCTGGGTTCGTTTTGATGGGTTTGATGGTGGCGATGTGGCTTGTGCCCGCGTTAGCGGTGCGGCTAGAGTACCGTTTCACCAAGGGACAATCGCTGACCTATCGGATGACCTTCTCCGCCGACTCCCGCGCAGAAGTTCCTTCCAGTCCTATCCCCACGACGGCAAAGGGACAACTGACGATTCAACAGCAGGTGCAGGAAGTTAAGTCCAACGGCGACGCGACGCTTCTCTACAAATTCCGCGATGGGCAGGTGCAGATGACCACGGCGGGCATGACTGACACGACGATTCCGCTCACCTTTCCGACCGTGCAGGCGCAGATGAACAAAAACGGACAGGTGTTGAGCACGCGCCTCGCGGAACGTGGCATCGCGCCGGTGGCGCAGCCCAACAACGTGGAGCTCGGCGGGTTCGATTTCAACCAGTTTTTCGGCGACCTCAGTGCCGTCGGGTTTCCCAACCGCGACGTGCAGGTGGGCGAGTCGTGGAACACCACGTCTTCTTTCACCGCGCCGGGCGGCGAGAAGGTGACTGTCAACGCCCGCTCCACCCTCAAGTCGCTCAAAACGGAACGCGGACAATCCATCGCCGAAGTCCAGACCGAAGCGCGGATTCCGCTGCGGATGCACATCACCATGCTGCAAATTCCCGCGCAAATCAACGGTATAGTGGCGTGCCGCCTCACGTCGCGCTTCTCCCAGAGCGAAGGGCGCCTGCTGGAAATGCGCGGAACGACGAACTCGCAATTAACCGTCACCATGTGGGGGCTTCCCGCCTCCGCGCAGGAGTTCCAGAACGTGCCCGTCAATCAGACGATGACGTTTTCCATGATTTTGCAGTAGAAAGGAACCCAGATGTCTTCATCACCCCGCTCTATCACGAAAGTTGTCATTCCCGCCGCCGGGCTGGGCACTCGGCTGCGACCCGTCACCAAAATCCAGCCCAAAGAGATGCTGCCCGTCGCCCGCAAACCCACGATTCAATACGTCGTGGAAGAAGGCATTCGCGTCGGGCTTCATTCCGTCCTCATCATCACCGGCGCTCGCAAGCGCGCCATCGAAGACCACTTCGACAAGGACCCCACCAATCACGAAGCGGTGGACGAACTCGACTACGAACAGTTGGGCGTGCGATTTTTCTTCGTGCGCCAGAGCGAGCAGAGAGGGTTAGCCGACGCCATCTCGCTCGCGGAAGAATTTGTCGCCGGCGAACCTTTCGTCGTGGCGTTGGGCGACACGATTCTGTGGAGCGATGCCAGCCAGCCGTTGTTGCAGCGACTTGTGGACGCTCACGTTCAGAATGGGGCGGCGGCGACCGTCGCCGTCGAGCGAGTCAGCCGCGATAGCGTGTCACGCTACGGCATCGTCGCGCCGAAATCCGGGACGACCAATGGAGCGTTTGAACTCACCGGCTTGGTCGAGAAACCCGACCCCGACAGCGCGCCCAGCAACTACGCCATCGCATCGCGCTACGTTTTCGCGCCGCAGATTTTCGACGCCATCCGCGCTATCAAACAACGCCCGCCCGGCAAAGGCGGCGAGTTCCAGTTGACCGACGCAATTCAATGGCTTCTCGAACAGGGACATTCCGTCTGGGCGGTGCAACTCACGCGCGGGGAAAAACGCTACGACATCGGCAACTTCGAGACCTACTGGAAAGCCTTCGTCGAAATCTGCCTGAGCGACAAAGAGTTCGGCGAAAGACTCGAGCAGCACCTCCGGCAACTGCTGGAACGACGGGATTGAGGAAGGGGAAGGAAGGGGAGCCCCGGCGGTTTCCCCTTTCTTCCCCCTCCTTCTCCTTCCTTTCTCTATGAAGATACTCGTCTGCAACATCGGCAGCACTTCGCTCAAATACCAACTCTTCTCCATGCCCGATGAAACCGTGCTGGCGAAAGGGCGCATTGAGCGCGTGGGATCTCAGATGAGTCCGCTGCAACACTGGACGGCAAACGGCGCGGTGGAGAAGGAAACGCCGATTCCAACTTACAAGGACGCCGTGCAAACCGCGCTGTCTCTTCTCACAGATCCTCAACTCGGCTGCCTTGAGAAACTCGACGAAATCTCCGGCGTGGGATTCAAGACCGTTCATGCGGGCGACGTGAGAGGCGCGGTGCCGTTGACGGAGGACGTGCTGGCGAAGATGGAAGAATACACGCCCGCTGTGCCCGCGCACAACCCGCCTTACCTGCGCGCCATCCGCCTCTTTCAGGAACTCCTGCCGAACACGCCGCTCGTGGGCGTGTTTGAGCCGCACTTTCACGTCACCATGCCCGAATACGCCGCGATTTACGGCATCCCTTACGAGTGGACGACGCGGTTCGGCATCCGACGCTACGGCTTTCACGGCGCATCGCATCACTACGTCTCTGAGCGCGTGCCGCAACTGTTAGGCGTGCCGTCCGATTCGCTCAAAATCATCTCCTGCCACCTCGGCGGTAGTTCCTCCCTCTGCGCGATTGACGGGGGCAAATCAGTGGACACCAGCATGGGCTTCTCCGCCCAGTCTGGCTTGTTCATGGCGCGGCGTTCGGGCGACTTCGATTTGTTCGCCATTCCGTTCTTGCAGTCGAAGGGGCTGACGCAGGAGGAAATCTTCGATGGACTCTCGCGCAACGGCGGACTGCTAGGCATTTCCGGCATCAGCGAGGACATGCGCGATTTGGAAGAAGCCGCCGCGCAAGGCAACGCCCGCGCGCAGCTGGCGATTGACGCCTTCGTTTACGGCGTGAAGAAAACCATCGGCAGTTATGTCGCCGTCCTCAACGGCTTGGATGTCCTCGCCTTCACCGGCGGCATGGGCGAACGCGGCGCGCACGTCCGCGCCCGCATCTGCCGCAATTTGGATTATCTCGGCATCTACCTCGACGAGCAACTAAACGCTGCTTGCTTTGGCAAAGAAGGCATCATTTCCCCCTCTGACGCAAGCGTCAAAGTCATGGTGATTCCGGCGAACGAGGAGATCATTGTGGCGAGGGAGACGGGAGCAGTTATCAACAAGTGAGGCACAGAAGCAATCGCAGACCAAGTCTATCGCACGAATCAAGGGTGTTTCAGAAGTGTTTGGCTATCCTACTGGTGCACCAGAGGTAGAGGATGCTGACGTCTTCGTAAGGTGGGTTCCACTGAAAGTGCCAGACGGGGGCGCCGATTTTCATGAGTCTCCTCCCCTTGTTAAATTGACCGTCTCAACGATCGCCTCCTTTTGTGCCGATAATAGGAAATGAACAACAGTTGTTGACAAATCTAAATGAATCGCCTACAATAAAAGGGCGGCGAATAGTCTGCTGAGTTCAAATTTGCCGCCTTCTCAGTTTGAGCAAGCGAGGGCATCACAATGGAAATCAGGGTGGAGGTCAAAATCTTTCCGTTCAACACTCTGCATGTTGCGCCAAACGTTTCAGTGAAAGAAACTGCCCCTAAGGTGGAACAGCGTGCGCCTGTCACCTATCGTCCCCCTCAGACCACCTCGACCCACAGCCTTGAATTGCGCTACGACACCGAAATTGTCAGCGAACCACTCACCAGTCTAAATACCATCGTTCGTTGAGTCACGCCAAGCACCGCCGAACGTTCGCAACCCCATCCCTGTCACCGGTAACTGTCGTCTGATTTGTTCACGCACTGCCTGCTCCACGATTTGTAGCACTTGCTGGGCGAATTGCTGTAAAAGTTGCTGCGCCTGTTGTGGCAACGTCTGTGGGTCAATGCCAGGCGGCAGACCTACATTGAGGTTAATCTGCAGGTTTTGTGGGATGTTGCGTCGGCGCAGCAGGCGGACATTCTGACGAAAGGCATCAAGCCGCAAAACCGTTTCGATGCAGGCGATACACTCATTTTTCAGGACGAGTTCGTCTGCGTCCTGCCCCTCAAAGGCTGCCTCGATATCCAGCGGCTCCTTTAGTCGCAGCAATGCCTCATACTGCTCGTAGAGTTGCCACATCAGGTTCTCCAACTCAGGTTCAGCCAGTTCAACGGCTAATCTCAGTTCGCTGGCTTCCTTGCGTCCAATCGCATGACCGTGTGAATACATCTTCTCTGTCAGCGCTTCAACTGTAGCCGATACGCGCTCCTCTTCCATCTTTTGCACGTGGGAACTCAGCAACTTTCTGGCGACCAAGCGAATGTGAGAGTGTTGGCGATTGACGCTCCCCAGAGTCAGGGGAGAAAGTCTGTCTGCCAACATGCCCACCATCGTTGCTAATGCGGACTGGTCAGTGATATGAGCCCGTTCTCGCACGAACGAGATGTAGGACGATACGTCCTCCACACTGATTTCCTCAGGTGGCATGGCTGATTCCCCGCTGGGTGTTCTTACCAGAGTCGGGTCAATCGGACTCAGTTCTGCCTTGCGCCCCATTACGATTCTGTCAGCGCCCAAAGCAATCATCGTCGCCGCGCTGTGGGCTTTGTAAGGAACAAGCACGTTGAGTTCCTTGCAAAACTCTCGCAGCATAGAGACGATACGCCAAGGGACGCTCACATCGCCCCCACGGCTGAAGAGGAAAACGTCAATCCGTTCCCGCCTTGGCTCAGTTTTGTCGAGAAGCAAAAGGTATTCATACATCGGACGAACAGTGTCCTCAGCGATGCGAGCAGGAATAAGTTGGCGATCTCCTGTAACATACGTAATCACATGAGACTCGCGTATGTCCTGAATCTTCCTCAGCAATTCAACTCGCTGTTCTCGCGGCATTGAGAACCTCCTTAACTCGTTGACTCGTTTCCCGCCCAGCACACGTTCAAACACCGCGCCGCAAACGCTTCATCCAGCCGTCCGACGGGCGCGGTGTGCGGGGCATGTTGAACCATCTCAGGATTCGTCGTCGCTTCCTCGGCGATTTTGAGGAGCGTGTCGGCGAAGGCGTCTAAAGTTTCCTTGGACTCCGTTTCCGTCGGTTCAATCATCATTGCCTCAAAGTGTTCGGGGATGAGCGGGAAATAGACTGTCGGCGGGTGGAAGCCGTAGTCAATCAGCCGCTTGACGAAGTCCCACGCGCGGACGTTGTGCTCATCTTTGAAGCGGCGGGCGGAGCAGACGAACTCGTGTTTGCAGACGCCGCGATGGGCGGTGGGGAAAGTGTCTTTGAGAAGTGCCATCAGGTAGTTTGCGTTCAGCACCGCGTTCTCGGTGTTCGCCGTCAAGCCGCTCGCGCCGTGATAGCGGATGTATGCCCACGCTCGCGCTAAAATTCCCGCGTTGCCGTAGAAACCGTGCAGCCGGCCGATGGAGTGCGGGCGGTCGTCGTTCAGGTGATAACCGTTACTTGTTTTTTCAATCACAGGCACCGGCAGGAACGGCTCAAGATGTTTCTTGACTGCCACCGGTCCCGCGCCCGGTCCGCCGCCGCCGTGCGGGGTGCTGAAGGTTTTGTGCAGGTTGAAGTGCATCACGTCAAACCCCATGTCGCCCGGCTTGGCTTTACCCACAAGCGCGTTCATGTTCGCGCCGTCGAGATACATCAACGCGCCCGCGTCGTGCGCCAGGCGCGCAATTTCCAGCACCTCGCTTTCAAACACGCCCAATGTGTTCGGACTGGTCATCATAATCGCCGCCACATCGTCGGACAGCTCCTTGCGCATTCCTTCGATGTCCACGTGACCTTCAGCGTTCGACTTAACCTGCACGACTTGATACCCGCACCGCGCCGCGCTGGCGGGGTTGGTGCCGTGCGCGGAGTCGGGGACGATGATTTTCTTCCGCCGGTCGCCCTCGCCGTTGCGGAGGTGATACGCCCGCATCATCAGCAACCCCGCGAACTCGCCCTGCGCGCCCGCCGCCGGTTGCAGCGACACGGCGTCCATCCCCGAAATTTCGCGCAGGCACTCCGCGAGTTCGTAGAGCATCGCTAAAATCCCCTGCGCCGTTTCCTCGCTTTGCAGCGGATGCACGCCCGCCACGCCGGGCAGCGCGGCGACGACCTCGTTGATTTTCGGGTTGTATTTCATCGTGCAGGAGCCAAGCGGATAGAAGTTCGTGTCAATGGAAAAGTTCATCTGCGACAGGTGGACGTAGTGGCGAATCATTGTCAGTTCGTCCACCTCCGGCAGCGGTGGCGCATTCTCGCGCAGCGCGGACGCGGGCAAGAGCGCGTCGGCGGGTTGCACTGGCACGTCGCTTTGCGGCAAAGGATGTCCGATACGTCCAGAAGAACTGAGTTCAAAGATGAGAGGTTCAAGCATGTCTTTCATCGTCCTCGTCCTTGTCGTCATCCTCGTCTCGGTGGTTTCGACAAGCGCCGCGGGCGTCCCGATGTTATCGGGACGTGCAAACGACCGATTGCGAGAACGAGGACGACGACAAGGACGATTTTATCCTGTGTAAAGCGTCAGCACGTAATCCAAATCCAATCTATCCAGCCCTGCCTCCACCCGCGCAAGGCTGCCTTCGGGAATTTCAATCAGGGCGTTGAGGATGAACAACAGGATGCCCGTGTGTGGCTGCGGCTCGACTTTGCCCTCAATGCGCCGCACGTTGACGTTGTAACGGGCAAGCGCGGTGGTCACTTTGTCGACGATGCCGAGGCGGTCCAGGGCGTCCACCCGCAACTCGTATAGCACCACGCCCGTCGGCTCGGCTTTTGCGGGAGCGTCCTCGTAAATCCGAATGTCAAGTTGCTGCGTTCTTCCCCATTCGGAGGCGAACTGCGCTATCTCCCGCACCGTTTGAGGGCTGCCGGAAAACCGAATTAACATCGTGAAGTACGCCCCAAGCGTCAATCCCTCAGCGTCCTCGATGTTGCACTTTTTTCCGTGCAAATAGTGCGTGACCGCGCTGACCAGCCCCGGGCGGTCTCGCCCGACGACGACGAGAATGGCAAATGCCCGCGAGTCCTGCTTCATGGTGTATGCTCCCCCGAAAATCGTCGGCATAGGATGCCGAACTGGTCTATCGCCCCCCTGCCCCCGTTGACGGGGGCTGTCCCCCGCCAGCGGGGGACG